>Ga0307507_10000085_pt1 | contig 145635 bp, 57 predicted proteins | sample 7_EM_MG_FD_207223 | JGI IMG/M metagenome (GOLD analysis project Ga0307507, IMG submission 207223) | Populus trichocarpa ectomycorrhiza microbial communities from riparian zone in the Pacific Northwest, United States - 7_EM | ecosystem: Host-associated > Plants > Roots > Unclassified | place... | reverse complement strand
CCTTAGGAACCACTGCTGCCGTAACAAGCCTACGGACGCGCTAGTATCGCAAACTTTGCTCTACTACTGTAGAGTTATTAGGGGGCGCCTATTACTCGCCCCTTTACCTTCTATTACCATTTCCTTTATAACTTAAAACTAGTCTAGCACATTTTGGCTAATAAGCCACTGGGTAACCGCCTTAAGACCTTTTTATATTAAGAGTAGTGTGTTATAGTTCTCTATGCCAGCTACTAAGAGCATAGCTTCTTAGTTGGTGTATAGGGGGCATAACAGTATTACGTATTTTGGTGTCTGTCTTAGCCAGCTATATTTACATCTTAGGCTGCCTACTAGGACACCTACCTAGTAGAGCCAATCTTTTAGTCCTATTATCCCTATTCTTAAGAGTGTTACTATTATATTTTCTGCCTTTGTTAGGCCTTCTTGGAGCTCTTAAGTGTTTACCCCCTATGGCGTTAACTATACCACGGCTTGGGTTTCTCTTACCTAAGTTAGCCTCTATACCTTTAACTCCTATACGCCTCTCTAGCGTTGGTCTAACTAGTATTATATTACGGAAGATAGTTTCCTAGCGTTCTTTTATGCTCTACTTTGGCTCCTTTTTCTTTCTTACTATTATCTTTACTAGCCTCTTACACGTCTCCCTTCCTCCTCTATATAGGCCTAGGCCCTAATATAGTACTATTCTTCTTCTGCTTTCTTTACCTATTTCTCTAATATCTCTTCCCTACTTTAGGGTTATTAGTTTGTTCTCCTATAAGGCGCCCTAGAGTCCCTCTATAGTTTATTTAGGTGTGTCTTAATATACTTTATAATATTAGAGTTGCGTTTACTTTGCGCCCTTTATATTGTAGCGGCTTTAATATATAGTTATAGGGGGGGAATATTAGCTTCCTTCTTAAGCAGTGCTATGGCCGTTTGCTTATACCCGCCTATTATACTCTAGAGGTAGGCTGTTTGGACCCTTTAGAGTAGTTTAAGGAGTAATTTAGGGGGGCCCTTCTTGGTTTCTCCAATGGCCCAAATACTGGATCTATATATTATAGTTAGCCGGACAACTGCTGTATATAGTAGGCGTGACCTCTAGAAGCATAGACCCTATATAGAATTAACGATCCTAGATAATGCAATGTACTATATTTAGCCCTTACAAGCCGCTTATACTGCATATACACTTTACCAGAGCTTACTATCTACCTATACTCCTAATACCCTTAGGCCCTAAACTGGTTAACCCCCAAAGCCTTAGATTTAGATTATATACTAGAGATCTATAGATTAGTTGCGTTTTCTTATAAAATGGATTAGCTAGTATTTCTTTGGTAAGAATTAGACTCTATATCATCTTGCCCATTCTATATAGGTGTTATAGGCTTTCTCTAGTGTTCTACAGTTCTCTACGGCTATTAGCCTATATATAATTAGGTTTGTATCGTTAATAAAGCCTATTCCTTAGGTCGCCCCTTTCTTAAAGGTGTTAAGTAAGTTGCTTATAAAGAAAAGGAAGAGTATAGGCGAAAGAGGTAATCCTTATAGTATACCTATTATAACTGCGATGGGGGGGGCTCTAGTATCCGCTAAAGACTAGTGATATCTCTTTCTAGCCTATAAACCCTTAAATAAATTATATAATCCATTCTAGGAAGCCCTTTGCTTTAAGGATATATAGGAGGCGCTTATAGGGTATATTATTGTAGGCACTACTAATATCTAGGCTAAGCATTAATACTACAAAGTCCTTACGCATAGCCCATACAGTTTTAATGGTAGCAGCGAGTAGTGTAAGTGTTAATAGTATTAAGCGATTCTTTCTTGCCCCTATTTAGCTTTATAGTAGTAGGGTGTGTTCCTTTACTATATCTACTATATAGTCCGCTATAACCTTTTCTAAGATCTTGCTTAGGGTGTTTTTTAAGGCAATAGGGCAGTAGCTTCCTGGGATTAAGTAGTCTGCTTTGCCTTCTTTTTATAAGATAACTATTATTATAGATCTTCTAAGTCGCGGGTAGTAGCCTATTATAAAGTATGCTCTAGCTATATCTGTAAGCTAAGGTGCTATAAGTGGACCATAGGTCTTTAAGGCTTTATTTAGGATCCCATTTGGTCCTAGTACTATATTATTTAAGAGGCAACTAATAGTTCTAGCTATTTCTTCGGTTATTATATTGCTGTTAACCCTTAGGCAAGTTACTGGTGTTTTACTAGTAATGTCACTAAGGTCTACTAGAGCTAGTTAGGGGGAAAATCTTTCTATAAGGATCTTTGCCTTCTTATTATTATTGCTTATAGCCTATAGTTCGCCTACTCTTTATAGGGGTGGTAGGTATAGATCTTCTACTAGGCGTCCCGCCTTTTTCTTTACCCATCTTGCTATAGTCTAAAGGCCCTTATTATAGGGGATGCTTAGGTTAATAGTATGTTTATTTATAAACTATCTCTAGTTATTTCTTGCTTCTTTTTTTAGGGTATTCTTTAGCTGGTTTCTTATGTCTTTATATTGTCTCTTGTCTTTAGGGTTATAGCTACTTATATATTTCCTTCTTGCTCGTTATTGGCTAGCTATAAAAACCGCGTATTGTGCAGACTATATGTATTGCGTATAGGGGCCTGGTTTTAAGACTAGGCAATGCTCTTTTAGCCTATTTTTAATTACTGCCTGGATTCTTTCTAGTCTTTAGTTAATTTCCTTAGGGGTGGCTAATAAGCCTCGCTTGTTTAGTATTAGGTGGATTTCTTCTAGGTCTTAAAGTTATTATTTAACTATATTAAGAAAACTGTTTGTCTTAAGCTTCCTTATTACATATCTTTTACTATTTAGTTACGCCTTAATATCCAAATCTAGCTGTATTTAGATGGGGATATAGTCTAAGGTAAGTACCCATTCTTCTTTAGGGATGCACCTTTCGAGTCTCTGGTATAGGCCATTGTCCATAAATGTAAGGTTAATTGTACTTTTGGCGGTGCCTTATTACCACGTAATTGCTCCTAAGGGAGTGGCTAGCTTAAGGCCCTAGATATCTATAGCTCTTAGTAGGCACTCTACCTATCGTTTAGTAGCGATATAGATACCCCCCTACCGCAGGTAGTAAAGGTTTATATCTCCTAATAGGATAGACTTTATACCTTTGGTTTCTAGTAAGCTTATTACTAATATAATATTCTCTATTTATGGGACCCCTTTAACCCTAGGGTTATATATATTAATAATTTATACCGGTCCCCTATATATTTAGATTGTTATAACTGCAATATCTAGGTTAACTGCTTGCTATAACTATAAGGGCAGGCTAATAGCCTTGCTGATTATAAAGCATATATATATAGCTGCTTTTGGTTTATATAGGAGCTAGAATCCTTAGGGGCAGTATGTTAATTATATATAGGTATTGTAATACGGCTCTTATATAGTAAGGATATAGTGTTTCTCTAGGTCTAGACTGTCTAGTAGGGGCCTTATAAGGCGGTGGTTTGTATTGCCGTAGTTATACTATATAATAGATAGGTAGCGGACCCCTAGCGAGGGTTATTTAACTTTTCTTTATTTTTCGCTTCCTCTGTTTCTATTTTCTCTAAGATTTTTAGAACTTCTATCTCTTATATCTACACCCTAGTTGCTACTTATTTTATATAGGGCTTTTTATTCCCGTATCTTGTGTTCCTACTAGCGCTTCTATATCCAAATCTATTATTATCTCTAGTTCTTCCCCTAGTTTTACTGGTTGGCTTTATGCCCTTTATAGGTTGGCTGCAAATATTAGATTTACCGCGTTTAGTTTAATTCTTAATTGTCCTAATCTTAAGCTTGCTATAGCTGTCCATAGGGGTCTTCCTATAGGGCGTTCTCTCCCTTGTGTCCCCTATAACCCTTATATCCCTATTTAATCTAGTAATATTACGCGGCGTCGCTTCTGGCCCGTTAAGGCTTGGGATGGCTGGCCCAGCCCCTTAGTATTAAAGGTAGGGAACGCTAGGAAGGTACCTATATCCCCCTAGCTTATCGCTTATTATTTCTATTTATATAACCTAGCGTGTAGTTATTCCCATAGCTATTAAGCCCTTGCCTTTTGTCTTCTATATTTAATATAGTCTACTCTCTCCTACGCCTTATATGTGCTTTGGTGACAGTTTGCGTATTTTGTTTAGTCTTAATTTAAGCAGTGTTTTATATTATGGGGGCCTATATAGTGGCCGCAGCACACCTATACTGCGTATATAGATTGGGTGTGTCCCTATTATATATAGCAATAGCATTATTCTAGGTGTAGTTTATAGTTATAGAGCCTTGTGTTATATATAAGGCTATTTATAATTATTTCTTTTTAGATAAAGAGTTTTTGCATTCCTGGTATATATATACTAATAATAAGGAAGCTATGCGTTTAACTAGTATCTCCCTAGTAAGTCTCTAGCAACTCTTATATCCTCTTATTATTCTTATTATATGCTTAGATTGCATTTTCCTATTAAAGCTATTAGATTTAGGTAATCTCAAGTCCCAGTATAAGGCGTTCTATATATTTTACTATTTCCTATATAGTTACTGTATTATTTACCTAGTATCCCTTTTTTACCCTAAGGCTTATGGGAACCACTAGGACTTTAACTAGGTAGTCTTTATAGAGCACTTTTATACTAATACGTTCTCCTAGCCTGTCCCCTACCCTTATAGCTTATTCCTTTACCTATTAGTCCTTTAAGGTGATTTTAATATCTCCGCTCCTTAGGTATTAGACTGTAACGGCGTTATAGACTTCTTTATAAATCTCTATAAGGACTTCTATTTCTAATTATCCCCTAAGCCCCTCTACTTTTTCTATATTTAGTTATATTATAATTATATACCCAGTTATTATTTTAAGGGGGTTGGGTTCCCTATACTATAAAAGCACAGCTACGGCGGCCTAGGTACGGTTCGCCAGTAAAAAGGAATTTTGTTTGTTTTTAATTTTACTTAGCTATTAGAGGATTTAATTAAGGGATTACTAGAGGGGCGCCTAAGGGACGCTAGACTAGCAGAGCCATTCTACTAGCTATATTGGTTTGTTATAGCTAACGGTTACTTCCCTATAATTATAGATACTAGACGCGTCTAATAGGCTTTATATTTTGTTAGATGCCTTCTTAATAGAGATATTTCCGCTTTGTGGTATGGTATTCGCCCATTCTTATTATAGAGGGCCATTGCTAGGCGTGGTTCTGGCGGTCGCGCGCGAGTGCGAACCATTGTCGTTCGATATATGCCTCCCCTGCGATGTAGGCATCTTAGGGGGATTCTCTAGGTGTTTTTCGGGGTTCTTTTTGGTTGGTTTTGGTCTTTTTAGGCCAGGTGCAGCAAGAACTCCAGCGTTTCTCTTCTAATAGCCTTATATAAATGCTTCTAAACCAAAGCTTATAAATTGCTACTATATAAGAATACTAAGCTAATAGCACTTATATTACTTACCGCCACTATTAAATCTATATAGGCGATATAAAGGGACTTTATAGTATTAATGCTTAGCCTAGATATTAGTAGTGCCTATAATAATATACCCTATAAGCGCCTTTTATATATCCTTAGGGCAAAGGGCTTCCTAAAATAGATTATATAATTTATTTAAGGATTTATAGGCTAAAAAGAAAACATTACTAATCTTTAGCGGATACTAGAGCCCCCCTATTACAGTTATAACAGGAATACTATAAGGATTACCCCTCTTGCCTATACTCTTCCTTTTCTTTATAAGCAGCCTACTTAAGTTCTTTAAGGAAGGGGCAACCTAGGAGATAGGCTTTATTAATAATATAAACCTAATTATATATAGGCTAATAGCTATAGAGAACTATAGAATACTAAAGAAAGCCTATAATACCTATATAGAATAGGCAAGATAATATAAAGTCTAATTCTTACTAGAGAAATACCAGCTAATCCATTTTATAAGAAAATATAACTAATCTATAGATCTTTAACATATAATCTATATCTAAGGCTTTAGGGGCTAACTAGTTTAAGGCCTAAGGGTACTAGAAGTATAGGTAGATAGTAAGCTCTAGTAGAGCGTATATATATTATAAGTAGCCTATAAGGGCCAAGCGTAGTATATTATAATATCCAGAATTATTAATTCTATATAGGGCCTATACTTTTAGAGGTTACGCCTACTATATATAGTAGTTGTCTAGCCAACTATAATATATAAATCCAGTATTTAGGCTATAGGAGAAACTAAAAAAGGCCCCTTAAAGCACTCTTTAAAGTACTTTAAAAGGTCTAAATAGCTTACCTCTAAAGTATAATAGGTAGGTATAAGCAAATAGCTATAGCACTACTTAAAAAGGAAGCTAATATCCCCCCCCTATAATTATATATTAAAGCCGCTGCAATATAAAGGGTGTAAAAGGAGCATAACTCTAGTATTATAAAGTATATTAAGTTACGCCTAAATAAACTATAGAGTGACCCTAGGGTGCCCTATAGGAGAGCTAACTAATAACCCTAAAGTAGGGAAGACATATTAGAGAAATAGGTAAAAAAAGTAGAAGAAGAATAGTGCTATATTAGGGCCTAGGCCTATATAGAGGAGGAAGGGAGATGTATAAGAAACTAGTAAAGATAACAATAAGAAAGAGAAAGGAGCTAAAGTAAAGTATAAAAAAGTACTAGGAAACTATCTACTATAATATAATACTAGTTAGACTAACACTAGAGAGGTATATAAGAGTTAAAGGTATAGAGGCTTTTTTAGGCAAGAGAAACCCAGGCTATAGTATAGTTAATACTATAGGGGGTAAATACCTAAGTGTAACGGGACTAGCCTAGTTACAGTAGGAATATCTTGGTAAAACACTTGACAGATAGAACTTAAAGCTTTAACCAAATTCTGCCGAATTCTGCTAGCTTGATCGACTTCTGCTAAGTTCTGCTAGATTAATTAAATACTACTAAAGTCCGTCTATGTGCGTATATGCGTACGCATTGACCAAGACCCCTGAACTGTTTAATTGCAAGATTCTCTTATTATTCCTTTCTCTTCTTTACGCAATGTTTTGTTCCTAGCAAGAGCTATATACCTTCAGATTTAGATAGAATTTATATTATTCCTTTAAATCTTTCCCAAAGCCTCTTCGCGCCCTTATATTACGTTGCGTTAAAAATAACTACTATTAAAATGGCAAACGACCTTAAATCCTACGCGTTAACTATGAGTATTATAACCCTAGTTAGGGAACAGTTAACTATAATGTAAGAAGCCTTTATAGATACTTTAGCTTAGTAGCGGGCTGTACTGGAAGCCTAGTATTAGCAATTAATGGAAACACTCCGTGAAGAACTCCGCAATGTTAATACACTTATAATGGAGACCCTAACAGTAACACCTATAAATAAAATTAAGATAACCGTATGTGAACCTGGCCTGTTAAATGCGAACCCTAAACTAGTAATAGTAGCTTAACCTATACCTGTAATAAACCTAGTACCTGCTATAAAATTAGAAACACTTCCTAACCCTCTAATATTTAATAGAAATTAAAATAACCTGCGTCCCTTTGTAACTAAGCTCCGCCTTAAACTTTTAATAAACTATAACCAATACCCTACCAAAGCTAGCAAGATTAGCTATAGGATATCTTAATTAAGCAAAGACGCTATACGAACTATAGACCTATTCTTCTATAATAGCACCTTTATTAATTTTAAAATCTTTGTCTCTTTATTAGAACGAATGTATAATAACACTAGCCGCAAATACACCGCTATTACTAAACTTAAAAACCTATAATAATGGAATTAAGACTTTACTAGCTTCTTTTTAGAATTTTTAGGCCTTATTAGCGAACTAGATTAGAATAAAGCCGCTAAAGTTACTGCTCTTTAATAAGCTATTTTAGATGAAATTAGAGTATAGTTAGTAGGTAGGGAACTGCTAAAGGACCTACCTAAATTTGCTATAATGTGTTAACGAATTAATAAGGACCTTTAATATAATAAATAAACTTATTCTCTAAAGCTAACCACGCCTTGCGTTTAAGACTTTATAAAACCAATATATACCCTAAAGCGCGACCCTTCTCTAAAACCTATGTACGACCCTATGGACCTCGACGCCACTTAATCCTATATACCCTTAGGAACCAACGAACGAAGAACTTAAGCCACAAATAGAGAATGCTTTAGATATGGCAGAAAAGGATATATTTAAAGGAATTACTAAACTTACCCTTTTAAAAAAGTCCGCTATAGTTCCTTCCAGTCTTTAAATCGCACCTACTTCTTAAATTGCACTTATTCTTTAAGCCATACTCGCTCCTTAACTTATACTTATTCTATAAATTATACTTAGTCGTTATAAAGCATCTTATGCTTGGCTAACTTAGAAAATGAATCGTCCTAGGGCTGGGTCACGCCTTAGAATAAAAAGTGGAAGAGTATAGGTATCTAGGCTCTTCTAGCGCTAATATATAATATAACTCCCTTAATGTACTTAGCGAAATTCAAATACTTAGAAAATGGAAGGAGGTACAAATCCTTATAGACAGCGGAGCTACTAGTATAGGCTTTATTAATATAAACTACGCGAAAACCTAACGCCTAAATTTAAAGAAACTTAATAAGCCCTAAGGCCTATAAGGCTTTAACGGCAAACCCTTAATATATAGCGAATTAACGCACTACGCTCTTATAAAAATGCGGATAGGTAAACACCTTAAATCTATTTCCCTATTTATAACACCCCTAAAGTAATATAAAATAATACTTAGATATAAATAGCTAAAACAGCACAACCCTTTAATTAGCTGGGTTAAAGAAATACTAAAATTCCGCACAACCTATTGCCGAAGTTATTGTTTAAAACACCACCTACCCTATAAATATATACAAGACTATTCGAATTTAATATAATATAAATTGCTCTTACTATAAACCTTAAACCAACACAACAAAACTACAACTGCTAATTGTAGTAAAGAATGCGGAGATGATATATTAAAACCCCTTAAAATTTGTATAATATAAGCCGCACCTTTTATTTTATTAGCAAGAAAATAAGACCACGAAATCTTTACTACAATAATAGAAGACATTAAGAAGGCGCTAGAACTAAAGTAGTATATTAACCCTTAACCTCTTATACCCAAGGAGTACTATAATCTAATTAATAAGTTTAAAAAACAATTTGCAGACCAGCTACCCCCGTATTAGGATAAATATAATTTTAAGATAGAACTTAAACCTAGTATAACACCAAAGTTTGGTCCGCTATATGGTATATTATAAGAAGAACTGCTTATAATATAATAATACCTTAATAAGCATCTAGAAAAAGGATTTATTCACCCTAGTTAATCTCTATTTGCCTTACCTATATTATTCGTTAAAAAGCTAGGAGGAGGCTTAAGATTCTATATTAATTACTAAGCCCTAAATGTAATTATAATTTAAAACTAATATCTAATCCCCTTAATCTAAGAGACGCTTGACCGCCTGGCAAAGGCACAATATTTTATAAAGCTTAATATAGTCGCTGCCTTTAATTAAATTTGCATCTAAGAAGGAGATAAGAAGTATATAGCCTTTTATATATAATAGGGACTCTTTAAATACCTAGTAATACTGTTTAGTATAAAGAACAGTCCTAATATGTTTTAGTAATACGTTAATAATACCCTCTATAAATTCCTTAATGTATTTATTACTGTGTATATTAATAATATCCTAATCTACTTATCTTTGCTTTTTAAGTATTAAAAACACGTCTAAATAGTCCTTAAATATTTGTGAGATGCGGGTTTATAATGCGATATTAAGAAATATAAGTTCTATATATCTAAAGTTATGTACCTAGGCCTGATTATATCCTATAATGGAATTAAAATGGACCCTAAAAAGGTTGCTGTAATTATAAACTAGGGAAGCCCTAGTAACGTATAAGATATTTAAGGATTTCTAAAATTTATAAATGTAACGGGACTAGCCTATTTATAGTGAAAATGTCTTGGTAAAACACTTAACAGATAGAACTTAAAGCTTTGACTAAATTCTGCCGAATTCTGCCAGCTTAATTGACTTCTGCTAAGTTCTGCCAAATTAATTAAATACTACCAAAGTCCGTCTGCGTACGCACGTGCGTACGCATTGACTAAGACCCCTAAACTGTTTAATTGTAAGATTCTCTTATTATTTCTTTCTCTTCTTTATATAACGTCTTGTTCCTAACAAGAGCTATATACCCTTAGATTTAGATAGAATTTATATTATTCCTTTAAATCTTTCCTAAAGCCTCTTCGTGCCCTTATATTACGTTGCGTTAAAAATAACTATTATTGAAATAGCAAATGACCTTAAATCCCACGCGTTAACTACGAGCATTATAACCCTAGTTAGGGAACAGTTAACTATAATACAAGAAGCCTTTATAGATACTTTAGCTTAGCAGCAGGCTGCACTAGAAGCCCAGCATTAGCGATTAATGGAAATACTCCGCAAAGAACTCCGCAACGTTAATACACTTATAATGGAGACCCCGATAGTAATACCTGTAAATAAAATTAAGATAACTGTATATAAACCTAGCCCGTTAAATGCGAACCCTAAACTAGTAATAGTAGCCTAACCTATACCTATAACAAACCTAGTACCTGCTATAAAATTAGAAAAGCTTCCTAACCCTTTAATGTTTAATGGAAATTGAAATAACCTGCGTCCCTTTATAACTAAGCTCCGCCTTAAACTTTTAATAAACTATAACTGATACCCTACTAAAGCTAGCAAGATTAGCTATAGGATGTCTTAATTAAACAAAGACGCTGCACAAACTATAGACCCATTCTTCTATAATAGCACCTTTGTTAATTTCGAAATCTTTGTCTCTTTGTTAGAATGAATGTATAATAACGCTAGCTGTGAATATACCGCTGTTACTAAACTTAAAAACCTATAATAATGGAATTAAGACTTTACCAGCTTCTTTTTGGAATTTTTAGGCCTTATTGGCGAACTAGATTAAAATAAAGCCACTAAAGTTGCTGCTCTTTAATGAGCTATTTTAGATGAAATTAGAGTATAGTTAGTAGGTAGGGAACTACTAAAGGACCTACCCAAATTTGCTATAATATGTTAACAAATTAATGAGGACCTTTAATATAACAAATAAACTTATTCTCTAAAGCCAACCACGCCTTGCGTTTAAGACTCTACGAAACCGATATATACCCTAAAGCGCGACCCTTTTTTAAAACCTACGCACGACCCTATGGACCTCGACGCCACGCGATCCTATGCACCCTTAGGAACCGATAAACGAAGGACTTAAGCCACAAATAGAGAATGCTTCGGATGTAGCAGAAAAGGACATATCTAAAGAAATTGCCAAACTTACCCTTTTAAAAAAGTCCGCTGTAGTTCCTCCTAGTCTTTAAATTGCACCCACTCCTTGAATCGCACTCGTTCTTTAAGCTATACTTACTCCTTAACTCGCACTTATTCCATAAATTATACCTAGTTGTTATAAAGCATCTTATGCTTAGCTAATTTAGAAAACGAATTATCCTAGGGTTAAGTCGCGCCTTAGGATAAGAAGTGGAAGAGCATAAGTGTCTAGGCTCTTCTAATACTAATATACAATATAACTCCCTTAATGTACTTAGCAAAATTCAAACACTTAGAAAGTAGAAGGAGGTATAAATCCTTATAGATAGCGGAGCCACTAGTATAGGCTTTATTAATATAAACTATGTGAAAACCTAACGCCTAAATTTAAAGAAACTTAATAAGCCCTAAGGCCTATAAGGCTTTAACGGCAAACCCTTAATATATAGCGAATTAACGCACTATGCTCTTGTGAAAATGTAAATAGGTAAACACCTTGAATACGTTTCCCTATTTATAACACCCCTAAAGCAATATAAGATGATACTTGGATATGGATAGCTAAAACAACACGACCCTTTGATTAGCTGGGTTAAAGAAATACTAAAATTCCGCACAACCTATTGCTGAAGTCATTGTTTAAAATACTACCTGCCCTATGAATATATACAAGACTATTCGAATTTGATATAATATAAATTGCCCTTACTATGAACCTTAAACTAACATGATAAAACTACGACTGCTAATCGCAGTAAAGAATGCGAAGATAATATATTAAAACCCCTTAAAATTTATATAATATAAGCCACACCTTTTGTTTTGTTAGTAAGAAAACAAGACCACGAAATCTTCGCTGTAACAATGGAAGACATTAAGAAGGCGCTAGAACTAAAGTAGTATATTAACCCTTAACCTTTTATACCCAAGGAGTACCACAATCTAATTAACGAGTTTGAAAAATAATTCGCAGACTAGCTACCCCTGCATTGGGATAAATATGATTTTAAGATAAAACTTAAACCTAGTATAACACCAAAGTTTGGTCCGCTATATGGTATATTATAAGAAGAACTGCTTGTGATATAATAATACCTTAATAAGCATCTAGAAAAAGGATTTATTTGCCCTAGTTAATCTCCATTCGCCTTACCCGTATTATTCGTTAAAAAGCTAGAAGGAGGCTTAAGATTCTATGTTAATTACCGAGCCCTAAACGTAATTATGATTTGAAACTAATATCCAATCCCCTTGATCTAAGAGACGCTTGACCGTTTAGTAAAGGCACGATATTTTATAAAGCTTAATATAGTCGCTGCCTTTAATCGAATTCGCATCTAAGAAGGAGATAAGAAGTACACAGCCTTTTATATATAATGGGGACTCTTTAAATACCTAGTAATGCCGTTTAGTGTAAAGAATAGTCCCGGTACGTTTTAGCAATATATTAATAATACGCTCCGTGAATTCCTTAATGTATTTATTACTGTATATATTAACAATATCCTAATCTACTTATCTTTGCTTTTTAAGCATCGAAAACATGTCTAAATGGTCCTTAAACGTTTGTAAGATGTGGATTTATAATGCAATATTAAGAAATATAAGTTCTATGCGTCTAAAGTTATATACCTAGGCCTAATTATATCCTGTAACGGAATTAAAATGGACCCTAAAAAGGTTGCTGCGATTATAAACTAGGGAAGCCCTAGTAATGTATAAGATATTTAAGGATTTCTAGGATTTGCAAATTTCTACCGCCAATTTATTAACTAGTTCTTGAAAATTGCCTAACTATTAGTAAACCTAATAAGAAAGAATATAAAAATTAAAAAGACTGCTAGATATAAACAAGCTTTTAATAACTTAAAATAACGCTTTATAACCGCTCTAATTCTTGCCCACTTTAACCCTAACCTTAAATATGTTGTCAAAACAAACTTGTCTAATTATGCCCTAGGGGGAGTGTTATCGCAATATAATAAGGATGGTAAGCTATATCCAGTAGCCTTTCTCTCTTAAAAGCTCGCCCCTACTGAATTGAACTATAAGATATATAATAAGGAACTACTTATAATTGTTAAATGCTTTAAATAATGGCGTCTAGAACTTAAAGGATTATTATTTCTAATATATATATTAACGGACCATAAAAACCTGCAGTACTTTATAACTATAAAGCAGTTAATGCAGCGCTAAATTTGTTAGGCCAAATACCTCTTATAATTTGACTTTAAGATTATGTACTAACCAGGCAAACTTAATCAAAAGCCTAATACATTGATATAATAATTATAAGATTTACCTGCGAACGCCTTAGATAAACGGATTATAAATTAATTATAGATCTTATTGCCCCCTAAACGCTTTAAGAAACTACGTCCTATATTCCTAGATATGGAACTTAACAAAAACGAATTAGAAATTAATAAATAGGAAATAGAAATTGATAAGCTAATAGAATACGAATATAAGAACGATATATGGATAGCAGATATAATAAAAGCGATTTGAATAGGAAAACGACAGTATAAAGATATTACACTCGCTAAATGCGAAATTTGTAACAATTGACTATACTATTAATAGAAGATGGTAGTTCTGAATTCTGAACCCTTACGATTTAAGATACTTGAATTTGTACATAATTCCCCTATAGTAGGATATCCTAGCTATATGAAGACTTATGAGATTATTTAACGAGCATACTACTGGCCTATAATGCACGACTATATACGAAAATACGTTCGAGCCTATAGAACGTGCGTGTGTGGGAAGACCTCTTACATAAAGAAGTAAGGAGTACTTTGACCGTTGCCAATTCTAATATAAAGATGGCGAGATATCTTAATTGACTTTGTAGTCGACTTACCTAACAGTAATAGGTTTACGAATGTTATGGTAGTCGTTAACTATCTTATAAAAATGCGATATATGATTTCTATGGACTTAATTAATGCGATATTAGTAGCCGAGTATTTTGTTAAGCATGTCTTTAAGCTACACGGACTTCCTAATTTAATAATATCCGATTATAGAAGCCAGTTTGTTTTAGACTTCTAGCAAGCTCTATGTAAATAATTGAGTATTTAAATACGACTCTTGACTGTATTTTATTTGGAGATAGATAGTTAAACCAAAATTGTGAACGCGATTATAGAACAATACCTATAAATGTACTACTCCTACCTACAAGATAACTGGGAAAAATGGCTGCCTTTGGCTGAGTTTACTGTGAATAATATAATAAACATATTAATAGGTATAACGCCGTTCTACGTAACCTACGGATAAGACCCCTAACTTGGATTTGAACCACGACCCGAAATTAACATAATAGGACCCATAATTAAACGGATTTAGTTAATTAATGCGCATAACTTTGCTAATTAAATAAAGTAGCTAATGGAACTATTACGAAGTGAATTAATATATGCTTAAATGGTATAGGAATAGCATGCGAACAAAGGACGAGCCCCTGTATAGGACTTTAAGGAAGGTAATATGGTTTACCTAAATATATAAAACCTAAAGACTTAACGGCCCTTAAAGAAACTTAATTAGAAGTTTATGGGCCTATACCAAATTAAGAAGAAATTGAGCCTATATGCTTATAAGCTTGAACTGCTGATTGAGATAAAAATATATCTAACGTTTTATATAAGCTTACTATAACCCTTAAAAGACGAACCTATGACTTATGAAGTGCCGCCGCCACCTTCTATAATTGTTGATAATGGTAATGGTTCTTACTTTATTGACTTGATTAATAATATATGATGGAAAATATAATCTAAACGATTTAAACTTCTTATTAAGTGGGAAGGATATGAAACACGAACCTAGGAGCTCTATAAGTAAGTTAAGACTGATGCGCCTTCCCTAGTAAAAGAATTCTATGAGGACTATCCTTCGCGGCCTACTCTGGCTGGATGGACATAATATAAAGGCAAATAACTGCTACCTGACACGAATATATAAAATATAATAGTAGGAAACTCAAAATTAAAAAGAGCTCGAAGAATACTATAACGCTTATAACATGGTTATATAATGCGTAAGATATTAAGGAACTTTAACTGGCGGTTAAAGTTATCTAATTGGTTAGATTTGCCTTGCCAAGACCTACTATAAAGATGTTAGTTTGGCTTACCGCCTTTACTAAACTAATAGCGATTTTCTATTCTAGGGATAGAAAATCCTGATTGGTCCATTTAATAATTAGAACTGGTAAAACTCTACACCGCCACCTAATGTAAAATATGATATAATAAAATTGTATTATTTTGGACCTTTAGCTAAAGGGGGGGTACTGTAATGGGACTAGCCTAGTTATAGTGGAAATGTCTTAGTAAAACACTCAATAGATAGAACTTAAAGCTTTGACCAAATTCTGCTGAATTTTGCTAGCTTGATTGACTTCTGCCAAGTTCTACTAGATTAATCAAATACTACCAAAGTCCGTCTGTGTGTGTATGTGCGTACGCATCGACCAAGACCCCTAAACTGTTTAATTATAAGATTCTCTCGTTATTCCTTTCTTTTCTTTACGCAACGTCTTGTTCCTAGCAAGAGCTATATACCCTTAGATTTAGATAGAATTTATATTATTCCTTTAAATCTTTCCCAAAGCCTCTTTGTGCCCTTATAGTAAATTTCTACTGCTAATTTATTAACTAGTTTTTAAAAATTGCTTAACCATTAGTAAACCTAATAAGAAAGAATATAAAATTTAAATGGACTGCTAGATATAAACAAGCTTTTAATAACTTAAAATAACGCTTTATAACCACTCTAATTCTTACCTACTTTAACCCTGACCTTAAATATGTCGTTAAAATAGACTCGTCTGATTATGCCCTAAGGGGAGTGTTATCGCAATATAATAAGGATGGTGAGCTATATCTAGTAGCCTTTCTCTCTTAAAAGCTTGCCCCTACTAAATTGAACTATAAGATATATAATAAGGAACTACTTATAATTGTTAAATGCTTTAAATAATGGCGTCTAGAACTTAAAGGATTATTATTTCTAATATGCATATTAACGGACCATAAAAACCTGTAGTACTTTATGACTATAAAGCAGTTAATGCAGCGCTAAATTTATTAGGCCGAATACCTCTTATAATTTAACTTTAAGATTATATACTAACTGGGCAAACTCAATTAGAAGCCTAATATATTAATATAATAATTATAAGATTTACCTATAAACGCCTTAGACGAATAGATTATAAATTAATTATAGATCTTATTGCCCCCTAAATGCTTTAAGAAACTACGTCCTATATTCCTAGATATGGAACTTGACAGAAACGAATTAGAAATTAATAAATAGGAAATAGAAATTAATAAGCTAATAGAATACAAATATAAGAATAATATATGGATAGTAGATATAATAAAAGCGATTTAAATAGGAAAATAATAGTATAAAGATATTACACTCGCCAAATACGAAATTTATAATAATTAACTATACTATTAATAGAAGATAGTAGTTCCGAATTCCAAACCCTTATAATTTAAGATACTTGAATTTGTATACAATTCCCCTATAGTAGGACATCCTAGCCGTGTAAAGACTTATAAGATTATTTAATAAGTATACTACTGGCCTATAATACACGACTATATATAAAAATACGTTTAAGTCTATAGAACGTGCGTACGTGGGAAGACCTTTTACGTAAAGAAGTAAGAAGTACTTTAACTGTTGCCAATTCTAATATAAAGATAGTGAGATATCTTAATTAACTTTATAGTTGACTTACCTAACAGTAACAGGTTTATAAATGTTATAGTAGTTATTAACCGTCTTATAAAAATGCGATATATGATTCCTATAGACTTAATTAATGCGATATTAGTAGCTGAATGTTTTGTTAAGCATATCTTTAAGCTATATAGACTTCCTAATTTGATAATATCTAACTATAGAAGCTAGTTTATTTTAGACTTCTGGTTAGCTCTATGTAAACAATTAAGTATTTAAATATAACTCTTAACTATATTTTATCTGGAGATAGATGGTTAAACCGAAATTGCGAACGCGATTATAGAATAATACCTATAAATGTACTACTCCTACCTGTAAGATAACTGGGAAAAATAGCTGCCTTTAGCTAAGTTTACTGTAAATAATATGATAAATATATTAATAGGCATAACACCGTTCTATGTGACCTACGGATAAGACCCCTAACTTAGATTTAAACCACGACCTAAAATTAACGCGCACAACTTTGCTAATTAAATAAAGTAGTTAACGGAACTATTATAAAGTGAATTAATGTACACTTAAACGGTATAGAAATGGCATATAAACAAAGAATAAGCCCCTATATAGGACTTTAAGGAAGGTAATATGGTTTACCTAAATATATAAAACCTAAAGACTTAACGGCCCTTAAAGAAACTTAATTAGAAGTTTACGGGCCTATACTAAATTAAGAAGAAATTAAGCCTATATGCTTATAAGCTTGAACTGCTAACTAAGATAAAAATATATCTAATATTTTATGTAAGCTTACTGTAACCCTTAAAAGATGAACCTATAACTTATAAAGTGCCGCCGCTACCTCCTGTAATTGTTAACAATGGTAACGGTTCTTACTTTATTAACTTAATTAATAATATGCGATAAAAAACATAATTTAAACAATTTAAACTTCTTATTAAGTGGGAAGGATATAAAACACAAACCTAGGAGCTTTATAAGTAAGTTAAAACCAATACACCTTCCCTAGTAAAAGAATTATATAAGGACCATCCTTCGCGGCCTACTCTGGCTAGATGGATATAATATAAAGGTAAACAACTACCACCTAATATAAATATATAAAATATAATAGCAGAAAACTTAAAATTAAAAAGAGCTTAAAAAATACCACGATGCTTATAACATAGTTATATAACGCGCAAGATGTTAAAGAACTTTAACTAGCGGTTAAAGTTATCTAATTAGTTAGATTTGCCTTGCTAAGACCTACTATAAAGATATTAGTTTAGCTCACCGCCTTTACTAAACTAATAGCAATTTTCTATCCTAGGGATGGAAAATCCTAATTAGTCTATTTAACAATTAAAACTGGTAAAACTCTACACCACTACCTAATATAAAATACAACATAATAAAATTATATTATTTTGGACCTTTGGCTAAAGGGGGGGTACTATAACGGGACTAGCCTAGTTACAGTAGGAATGTCTTAGTAAAACACTTAATAGATAGAACTTAAAGCTTTAACCAAATTCTGCTAAATTTTACTAGCTTGATTAACTTCTGCCAAGTTCTACTAGATTAATTAAATACTACCAAAGTCCGTCCGCGTGCGTATGTGCGTACGCATTGACCAAGACCCCTAAACTGTTTAATTGCAAGATTCTCTTGTTATTCCTTTCTCTTCTTTACGTAATGTCTTGTTCCTAGCAAGAGCTATATACCCTTAGATTTAGATAGAATTTATATTGTTCCTTCAAATCTTTCCCGAAGCCTCTTCGCGCCCTTACACTAAGGGCTCTAAGAAGGCCTAATAAAGGCAAAAAATATAATAGCAATATTTCTAAAAATAGGAATAATAGGACTAAAAGACTAGCTCTACTAGGTAGGTATCCTAGTAGGTAGCTTAAGATGCGAATATAGCTAGCTAAGATAGACACTAAAATATATAATACTATTATACCCCTTACACACTAACTAAAAAGTAATACTCTTAGTAGCTAGTATAGAGAACTATAATATACTACTCTTAATATAAAAAGGTCTTAAGGCGGTTACCTAGTAGCTTATTAGCCAAAATATACTAGACCAGTTTTAGGTTGTAAAGGAAATGGTAATAAAAGGTAAAGGGGTAAGCACTAGGCGCCCCCTAATAACTCTATAGTAGTAGAGTTAAGTTCGCGATACTAGCGCGTCCGTAGGCTTGTTACGGCAGCAGTGGTTCCTAAGGAGGTTAAAAAGTAAGGTAGTAGAGCACTATAGGTGACTCGCAGACGCCTTATAGGCGCTGTGTAGGCGAGTCCTAAAAGGCAGGGAGATAGATTACGGGGTTTTCTTATATAAAGTTTTCTCCCTATATGTATATAAGGAGTAGTCTATATAGGCCCAGTAGGGATCTAAATTAGACGTTAAGTAATGAATTATAATAATAATATCTGGGTTAACTGCCTGCTGTAACTATAAGGATAGGCTAATAGCCTTACTAATTATAAAGCACACGCGTATAGCTGCTTTTGGTTTATATAAGAGCTAGAATCCTTAGGGGCAGTATATTAATTATATATAGGTATTGTAATACGGTTCTTATATAGTAAGGATATAGTGTTTCTCTAGGTTTAGACTGTTTAGTAGGGGCCTTATAAGATGGTGGTTTGTATTGCCGCAGTTATATTATATAATGGATAGGTGGCGGACCCCTAGTAAGGGTTTTTTGTCTTTTTTTTATTTCTCGCTTCTTCTATTTCCACTTTCTTTAGAATTTTTAGAACTTCTATCTCTTGTGTTTGCACTCTAGTTGCTACTTATTTTATATAGAACTTTCTATTTCCATGTCTTATGTTCCTACTAGCGCTTCTATATCTAAATCTGTTACTATCTCTGGTTTTTCCCCTAATTTTACTAGTCGGCTATATACCCTTTATAGGTTGGCTGTAAATATTATATTTGCTGTGTTAAGTCTAATTCTTAATTGTTCTGGTCTTAAGCTTACTATAGCTGTCCATAGGGGCCTTTCTATGGGGTGTCCTTTCCTTTGTGTTCCCTGTAACCCTTATGTCCCTATTTAGTCTAGTAATATTGCGTGGCGTTGCTTCTAGCTGTTACGGCACTGATGTGCGTAACCGATAGGGCCTAGTCAGGGGGGTTCGCTTACGTCTTGGCTTTATGTATATAGACGTGTCCTTTCCACGACCTTCTTCTACTCCTGTTTGGACCCATTTCATTCACTCTTTCCCATTTTGGGATCAGCGCATACGCGCTCTATAAGAGTTACCACCAATATATAGAATAGACCTCTTCTCCCTCTAGACACCAATAACACAACTAATTAAGTAATTGCTATACCGTAGCTACCGAAGTGCTACTAACACTGATCAGTGATTACAGATTAGGAGACGGTACTATTTTAAAGAGAAATCAACCACGAAAGGCCTACCTGCCTATACAGAGAACCCTTGTGTAAGATTTGCTAGGGAATACGCGTTAAGAAGTAGACGCCTGCCTATGCTTGTGTTTCTACGACTTAATTTGTATTTAAAGATTTAGAGGCCTGCCTGTGCTCGTCTTTCTATATTGCGTCCATTACGCATTCGCGGCACCTGCGCGTCTTACTGTTTATCGCAACCTACGAACTCAATACGGTCTCTATACCGACAACTTTCCCTCCCTCTATACCTCTAAAAACCCTATAGTGACCGATTCTGCCTCCCTCCTCACCTCCTCCTATATAATAAATACGAGCTATGGCGGACTGGTTAGTAAAGCCAGAGAACAAGGATTAGTAGCCTAATGGCTTTAATCCCACAAATAAGGAGAAAGATAAAAGAGATGCTTTTATGAGACATAAATGCTGGGTTTACAACCAATTATAGTTGCAAGATAGTGATCTCTGGGAGCAATTTAAAGAAGACTTCAATAAATGGATAGCATAGCTATTTGATAAAGTTAATAAGACACACTTACGCAATTTACAAAGTGCTCTGCGTAAGTATAGAGTTTGGGTATATAAGTTAAATCGCCCTCCCAAGCTGAACAACGCACTGTATAAATGCCTTTAGGAGGAAGAGCCGACTACTTAGATAATACTAGAGATTTAACAAACAATACCAAAGGATAGAGAATTTAAGTTAAACCTTATAGCATATATGCTAAAGACAGGCGGAGTTAAAGTACAAGTTGGCAACCTTAACGACGTTGAATGACAACCTACGTAATACCAAAACTTACCTCCTCTACTCTTACTAGCAGACCGTACTGCTAGAGATATCATTTCCCTTATAAAGTTGATTATAGTAGACAACAAATATAGCGGTTAGAATAATAACTTTAACATTAAACTTAATATCTTTAAGAATTACTATAAGCAACTTAATATTACTAATAACGCAATAAAGGCAAAGGCATATTCCAATATACTAAAGGATAATACTTTTAACCACTTCTTTGCAAATCAAGCATTGTATAGAGAAAGTACACCTACTTTTGCTTAACTTTGCGGTGTAACACAAGCCTATTTTAAGAACGATAACCACCGCCGCTCTTAACTTTAGTTATTTAATAGCCTTATACTAAAGGAAGTTATATCTTAACTGGAGAATACGGCCAAACAGAAGAAGGAATGCCTTAATATCTTAGTTAGAGACCTCCGAAAAGCACAGAATGGCGCTAACAAGACTATAAAGGGTGACGCCGCTTTGTGATAGTGCTTAATTATTGCGTGTTAAGACAACTTAGCTTATAGTTATGCATGCTTTTAACCACCTAATATATTGCTAGCCTTAATTAACTCTCTTTAAAGCTTAATTATTACCTACAAGAGAAGTCACCCACCAGCTATAGCTGCCTATATTACAGGAGAAGATAAAGAGGAAGAAGCGTACTATACAGACCGCCGATACATTTGTAATAATAATAATTACAATAATCGCAGTACCTCGCGATTTTAATGCTTCCCGCGATACCCTTAGAATCGCAACACTTAATACCTTTAAGAACGATACCCTTAAGACCGAAATCCTTGATTCCGTAACCCTCGTGACTTATAAGTTAAGAGATGCTTTGTTTGCAAGAAATAAGGCTATTAGTCTACTAAATACTTAAAAGAAGAGCAAGAAGATCAGAAAGAGAAATATAGACATAAATACGGCCGTACCTTTAATTGGAATGCTGCCTAATAGATTACCAAATATAAAGGTACCGAAGATAATAATAATTTTAATAACTTTTAGACCTTTGTACTTAATCTTAAAGAAGATACTAAACATGCTAAACACTTTATATTGTTAATAGTTGAGAAGTTAAGCAACCTTATAACTTAATACGTACTTATAGGAGTAGTTCCTGATAAGTCTACTTTCCCTTTTACGTATTTAACTACCTCTAAAGAGACCTCTTAATATAACTCTAATAAATGGTACGGTATTATAATTAACACAGGAGCAGCAAAAGCATTAACTGCTAGATTTGGCCAATATCTTATATATAAGGAGACCGTTAACTTAATAGCCACACTTAATACTTCTAATGCCGGCGCCATTAAGGTTAAGTTTGGAATTGGCTTAATATTATTAGTAGGTTCTCTTAAAGTGCAATCACCGGTAGGAGAGATTGTGTTTTATATTATATGCGCTAATACCCCATTTCTTATAAGCCTGCGAGATCTTAACTCTCTAGGTTACTACTATAATAATCTTACTAATAAGGTAGTAACTCCTACATTAACAGTGCCAGTGGTATAATAGTTCAGTTACCCCTTCCTACTATAGGGAAAGACTCTATAGTAATTTATTACTGCATTAATTACATTAATAGCATGCTACTTAACGGCAACAGAGTTGTTATAATTGCACTATTATTTCGGCTATCTTTTAGTTGGGAAGTTATATGCTCTACTTAAGCGTTTAGGTTATAATATTAATAAAGAGATAATTAAGAAGCTAACTAAGTACTATTACTATTGTTAAAAGCATGGCAAATCCCTATATAGATTCAAGTTTAAGCTTCCTAATAATTTAGACTTTAATTATACGGTATTCGTTAATATCTTCTATATTAATAGCAAGCCAGTACTCCACGTTGTTAATAAGGCTATAGGATTTACCGCTACCTAATTTCTAAAAGATATATCTATAAAAACCACCTAGGAGGCTCTTTATACTTATTAGCTTAATACTTATCTCAGTCCCCCCGATTTAGTTATATACAACGCCGGCACCAACTTTAATAGTCGTGAGTTTCGTTAAAATGCCTCTATAGTTGTAACAAAGACTAAGTGCGTGCCCGTTAAGGCTTATTGGAGCATCGGAAAGGTTAAATAAGGTTATATAACCCTTCTTTGCGCCTACAAGATTATTTAAGAAGAGATAGGTTTAGATATTTTAAAGGAGGCATATTTATAGATAGCTGTTAAGGCGTTAAATGATTCTATGGGCCCTAACGGCTTAGTACCAACTCTACTGGTATTTAGTGCTTTCCCACGAATGTTAGATAGTGACGTACCAGCACTATTAATTTAATAACATGCTGTCGCTATACGTAAAGCAATGGAAGAGATTACGAAGGAGAGAGCTAAGAGAATGGTTAATAACGTACTTAACACTTGAAACGGTCCTAATATAGAAGCTTTATATAACCTGCCACCTAATTCCCCAGTGCTTGTATATAGAGAGAAAGGAGGCTGGAAAGGCCCCTTTCTATTAATTGGAATTACTGGCGAGACTTATAAGGTTAAACTCTTATCTAGAGTTACTAATTTCCGATTAACTTATGTTAAGCTGTATTATAAAGAGAGTATAGTTAGAGACTCTAAGGGAGATTAATCTGATAGAGAGTAAGTTAACGAAGGAGAAGAGGAGTAAGAGGTACTAATTTGGCGACTATAACGCAACCGCTAGCGACCTAAACAATTTCGTGGACCTAACGTTACTGTCTATATAGCAATTCCATTATATACTAACTCCCGTACGAAGGAGATTAACGGCCTATTTAAAAAGGGCGTATTTTAAATTACTGATACTTCTATAGTACTAGAAGGCACCTGTATATTTAACTCCTAATTTGTTGATGATATTAAGAACAAGGGCACCGATTAAGCGTTTAAGAAGTTATAATTAGTTGTACAAGCCTATAATAATTAGGAGAAGGAATTGGTGTTAATATAGTTACCTACTATTTAACGATTGAGTTAACGAATTATACTCATACTTACACCTTCTCTTCTTAAGGAAGGCGCCTCCCTGTACCTCTGTAACATCTTATAAGCGTACGTACAATCTACCACTCTTTTAAATCGCGATTTCTATGTTCGCCTACCTCCAGAACTCTTAGATATCTTGCAACTTGGTAATAATACTATTATAAAGGTAATTAAGCCTCTATATAGTATCCCTAAGGCTGGTAACTATTGGTTCTTAATATACCACCTTTACCACACGGAGAAGCTTAAGATAAAGAAGTCTACCTACAACCCTTGCCTCCTCTATACGCACGAAGCTGGAGTAGGAATTATTGGCCTCTAGACCAACGATACTCTATTTATTAGAAATGAAGAGTTTGTATAAAATAAGGAAATCAATCTTATAAACGCTAAGTTTATGGCAAAGGAATATAAGAAACTCACAATAAGTACTCTAATTAAGTTTAATGGCGGTTAAATTACTCTTAATAATAATAACTCCATTATATTTAACTAAATACGCTAGTGCGAGAACTTGAACCTTGTTAACCTTAAGACTACCAATTTTATAAGTTTAAGAGGCACTAAGAGAGTTGCGGTCACCCTAAAAGATTAATATATTGCTTAACGCGCAAGAGGAGCGTATATTGCCTCTATATGCCAACTAGAGTCTTTATTTGATCTTTCCTTTACGGCTCAAGTTACTAACCTAAAAGAAGGTGACGTAAAGAAGCTAAATAAGCGTTTATAATGGCAAATTGATAACAAGTTAAGAGGCCTGCGATTTATACCTTTAGACCTCTAATCACCTAAGATTGTAGTATTTATAGATGCCTCTTTTACTAATAACGCTGACAACACCTTGCAAATTGGCTTTATAATTGCAATCGCCGACAATAGTGGCAGTATGAATATCGTTTATTAGTCCTCTATTAAGTGCAAGAGAGTTACTCGCTTAGTTCTAGCCTCTAAACTATACGCAATGGCTTACAGATTCGATTATGGCGCGGTCTTAAAGTCTATAATAGAGAAGATCTTGCAGGTAAAGCTCTTGCTTATACTCTATATAGATTCCAAGTCGCTATACAAATACCTTGTCAAGTTGGGAAGTACTTAGGAGAAGAGATTAATGGTTAACTTGATATACTTGCGCCAATTATACAAGAGACGCATAATTATGGAGATTAAATGGATTGACGGCGACTTAAACCCTATAGATATAATAATGAAAGTAAACGCTTGTAACACATTAAGAAACCTTGTTAATACAAATACAATTAACTTGAATACGAAGGAATGGGTAGAGAGAGGTTGAGTAGTTGGTAAGAAATTAAGTAAATATAGAATGCAGAGACTAGAGTTGGATTTTGATATTACGTGCGGTATGTCACATGTATGGGTTATTGGGCCAATTATATAGAGAGTTGCCAGTGTTTGGACCTATTTTATTTACTCTTTCCCATTTTGGGATCAGCGCATACGCGCTCCATAAGAGTTACCACCAATATGTAGAATAGACCTCTTCTCCCTCTAGACACCAATAACACAACCAATTAAGTAATTGCTATACCGTAGCTACCGAAGTGCTACCAACAACTCCTCATCTTGATATCCGAGTCCATAGACATTCCAATTGTACAGGCTTGCATACGTTCTATACGGCGCTTATGCCTCGATTGACTGAGTCGCTGCGACACTAGCCTATTAAGGCTTGGGATAGCTAGCCTAGCCCCCTAGTATTAAAGGTAGGGAATGCTAGGAAGGCACCTATGTCCCCCTAGCTTATTGCCTGTTGTTTCTATTTATATAACCTAGCGTGTAGTTACTTCTGTAGCTATTAAGCCCTTACCTTCCGTCTCCTATATTTAATACAGTCTTCTCTCTCCTACGCCTTATGTGTACTTCGGTGGCAGTTTGCGCATTTTATTTGGTCTTAATTTAAGCAGTATCTTGTATTGTAGGGGCCTGCATAGTGGCCGCAGCACACCTGTGCTGCGCATGTGGATTGGGTGTGTCCCTATTGTGCGTAGCGATAGTACCGTTCTAGGCGTAGTCTGTGGTTATAGAGCCTTGTGTTGTATATGAGGCCATTTATGATTATTCCTTTTTAGATAAGGAGTTTTTGCATTCCTGGTATAAGTGTGCTGATGATAAGGGAGCCATGCGTTCGACTAGTGTCTCCCTGGCGAGTCTCTGGCGACCCTTGTGTCCTCTCGTTGTTCTCATTATTTGCTTGGTTTGCATTTTCCTGTCGAAGCCATTGGATTCGGCAGGTAGTTATATATACTAGTAGTACTAATAATATAGTAGAGTTTACCATGCCTGCTTATCTAGGCCTCTACCTTAGTTTTCCAGTGCTTTGTCCCAACTATAAGCAGTTAGCTGCCACTACTAATTGTATGGGGATTCTCACTAGTTCTTACAGATATCTTATAATAGGATTAGCCCAAGTACTAGTCCGCCCCCTAGCAGTCTATATAAGAGTTTCCTCCTAGAGTTGGTACGCTTTTGTACGGCTTGGGAGCCTTCCATAGCCTCTAGTTTTACGCCTCTTTTTATTGTTTCCGCCGGCGTGGGCATAAGCTGCCATTTGTAGGGGTCGCAACTCCCGTTTTATGCGCCTACTGACGTAGTCCTATAAGGGCGTCGTGGCTGCATCCTGTAATATAATTAGGTATACCTTCTACGGTTAAGGTCTAGCCAAAGCCTCTTCCACCTAAGTAACTCCTGTTTACTCCATAAGCACGTCTTACTGGCATACTGTCCTAGCGAAGCGAAACGGTTCCGTCTGTTAATGTACCGACACGCGCATCCGTTCTCTCGAGCCGCGTAGTAGTCTCTCCAGCTAGGACGTGATCCTGCCTGCCTACCAGGTGCACTAGGGGTCAGAGCCTAGCTAAGGGGTAGGGTCCCTAGAGCCAGCAGTGGCTACTACGCACTACGCCCCACGGGAGGCTAGTAGTGGTATAGGGGCGCTACACCCTATACTTCTGCTAGTTCCTGTTTTGCGTTGCCTGTAAGAGTCTCCTTATGACAGGCCGACCGTGTCTTATAGGAGGGGGCTGTAGAGCAGGTCCCGTGCCAGGTAACCTACTCCCCCCTCTCCTACTAACCAAGCTTGTGTCCCCCCTTTCTATAAGCTGGCCTGTGTCTCTAACTATTGAGACCTTGTCCGACTGGCCTGTGTTTCCTCCAAGACCTCCCCTATATATATGCATACTAGGTTGCGTGCACCACGCCTATTAAGACCCTCCTATAAGTCGCCTTGTATGCATGCGTCAGGTTGCGTGCGCCACGCCTATTACTGTGGTTTTCTTATCTTCTGCAAATTCGCTTGATAAGAGCCGCACACATCAAAATATCTTCTTTGTATACAAAATCAAATACAAATCGAATATTCCCATATACCCACGACTTTTTTTGACTACAATGCCCTTCAGAATTCCTCCATATCGCGTCTTTCAGATCTGCGTCGCCTTATACTACGGTTGGAAGGTTGCATGGATTGCTGCAGCTACTTAAGTACATTACTCAACTGTATATCGCATAAGAACCTCCCTAGATATATGGGGTACTCCATACCCCCCCCATATTACTTAGCAAGGAAGGCCTCGAGCTTTAGCACTAATACACAAGCAGGTTCGCGATAGTTAACATTATAGTGTTGTGGCTATTTTCTTATAGATACTATAGGCTCTACTCGCATTTCTTACTAATCGCCCAACTGCCTTCCTTAACGAAATGGCATGGTTCCTATATAACGAGTTTAACTTAATTGCAGGGCTCTTAACTATTTGGAAAACTCTTACACGCCTACAGTGGAGTCAAAAAGTCATACAGAGAAAGGCGGCTAAGTGGGCAGAGGATCTTCGTGCCTTATAGAAGGGGCGTTAAATTGCATAGGATATTAATTAATTAATCTTTATTAACGAATCAGGAGCCAATAAGAGGACTAGCCATAGGAAGTTTGGGTAGAGTCCTATTACTATACCAGCAATAGAAGTCTCCTCAATTCAACGCTCTAAGAGGTGGAGTATACTACCTACCTATACCTGCAAGGGCTTCCTTCTAGGGACTTTAATTTATCAAGGCTCTATTACTTCTAAAATATTTAACGCATGGATTGAAGCTGCAGTTCTCCCGCGGTGTAGGCCTGGTTATACTACTCTAGTTATAGACAATACGTCAATACATAAGAGCCAGGTAAGAACGTCAATTTAAGTAAATATCTATATAGATTTTAACAGAAAATAGGAGCTCTGAGCTCTCTGTGAGAACGCAGGTGTCTATATAGAATATCTTCCTCTATACTCTCCAGAGTTTAACCTAATTGAGCACACTTTCTATAACTTAAAGACGTGGATCCGACGCTATATTAATAAGCTTAGTATACATAAAGACTTTGGAAGCTTTCTAAGGCTTAGTGTAGAGAGCATTAGGAGCCATATAGCTGCGCGATTGCACTTCCAATATGCAGGTTATCTAGTAGTTAACTAGTTAGTTCTTATTATACGCAATCTAGTATAAAACAGTGCAGAGAACTATAGTACATACTGCTTAATTAACTTCCTATAGACCTTTAAGTCTCGCTAAAGCTTTATCAGTGTACCTAATTTTAGCCCTAGTTTTTCCCATATTATATCACTTAGCTCCTTTATATTTTGTAAGGCCTCTAGATCAAAGTCGTGTTTATTTAAGGTATCTGCAATATAATCTAGCTCAGTAGTTAACTCTACTGTGCTCCAATGGGGGTGCTTTTGAAGCCAGTCAAAGTAGCCATTTAATTCCTTAACGGAGTCGGGCCCAGGTATAATTAGGCTTGTAGAAGGCTCCGGAGGAGGCGCCGGAAGAGGCGCTAGCGCTATTATATAAGCCGATTAAGGTGTTATAGGCGTAATAGGCTGCTAATATAGGTAGGGAGCGTATTAAACGTGTGGATATAGTTAACACTGGGTAGGGTGCATCTAGTAGGGAGCATACGGAGAAAAGTTAGGTTAATTAGTAAGCTCTATTTTATCCTTACACAATCGCGTCATGCCATCCTTTTGGCTTAACTGTATGGCAATTTAAATTAACGGCTCGTCTACAGTAGCCTTACCCTTCATAATATCATTCCCCCAGGCAGTCATAGTCAATGTATTAATAGGGTGGTGATTTGCTAGGTTCTTTAGGTTACCACCATTAACCTAGCAGCTACGCCCACTATTTATACAGGTTGTATTTTAATAAGGCCACCGCATCGCAATTAGGGGCCCCCCATACTAAGCAAGGACCTTAGTTAGAAGTATACCCAGCATATTTAAGCGTTATAGAGCGGTTGCAGTACTACTTAAGGCTTTGCCTCTCTTATTTAGATTAGTAATTGCCTCTATAAGGCTTCCTATTTAATTGCTAAGAGCTTGCGCGGAGGAATTGGGTGTACCAGCTTATAAATCTAACGAATTTAACGCCTAGGGGAGCTCCAAAAGGGTCGCGGTAACCTTAACTTTTAGACCCTTCTTCTTCTTACCATGCTAAGCATCTAGAAGTCGATCTATGGCGTCAATATCTTTAATACCGTGTATATCCATAAGGATCTCCTCGCGTTTGGTAGCTTAATTGTAACCAGCAACTGCTTATATCATTACAATAGATTCAAATCGCCCTAGGTGTTTCTCACAAACTTCATCTACCCAATTAATTAAGTCACGGTAGCGAAAGCAATATACATACATTCGCTTTGCTATATTTGCAATAGGTATATTACCTACTACTACACGCCAAACAAGTATATAAGTAATAGGCTCTAACTCTAACTCCTGCCACTACATCATATCTAGTTCAGATACAGGACCGGGTAATTCAGGAGGAGAGGAATCTACCAAGTCAACTACCTCTTAATTTTAACGCCCTGTAGAAGCTATACACCAAGACTTGTATTGTAGAGAGGCTCTTACATTTAGCTTCTTAAGAGGCTTCGGCTTCTTAATATTCTTCTTCCTAGCTCTTTTAGATATTTACTATAAAAATACTTCCTCATTCTCTACTGCCTTCCTTAATTGACGCCGTACGCGCAGTAAGGAAATCTCCTTAAAATCAATAGAAGAACGATCCTTGCGTGGCGAGTTAACTACAATAGAGCTCTCCTCAGGGGGGTATTAAGTAGTAGAGCCACAGTCATTATCCTTATTAGTCTCGGTATCTTCCTTATCTATAGTATCTACTTCCTCAGGGAGTTCCTCTACAGCCACAAAAGAAGCTCTTGCATAATTAGCTGGGCCTTTTTCAGGAGCAACACTAAGACGCCGGCTGCTTTTAGCAAGAGAGTCAGAGCCGGGGGGTGCTGGTAGTAGGCGTTAGGGTATAGAGGCCTGCGACGCAGCTCGTTTTCGGCGGGCAGATAAGGACACCATATTGGTAAAAACACCTGCCAAGACGTCGCGATATAGATGTCGGTGTAAATTAGAGCTTCATATATTTTTATAATCTAAAAAATTTGTGGGCATACAGGAATATTCGATTTGTATTTGATTTTGTATACAAAGAAGATATTTTGATGTATGCGGCTCTTATCAAGCGAATTTGCAGAAGATAAGAAAACCACAGTAAGACCCTTCTGTGAGTCACCTGTAGGTCGACTGTAGGTCGAACGCCATGGGGCCGTCGAAGCTGGCCTGTGTTTCCGCTACCTAGAGCTTTGCCCGTGTTTTCACCTCGTTGAGCCGTCTGGTCGCTGTCGCGTCGCTGTCGCGTCACTGTCTCGTCCAGGTCGCGCGCACCACGCCTATTAAGACCCTCTTCTGAGTCTCCTGGGTGTACCGGATAGGCTCTCGTAGAGGGGCCTTAACGAGTTCTCTAGGTATGGCCTTAACAAGTTCTTCGCGGTGGCCTTGGGGGCCTTAACAAGTTTCGTACGAGGTATCTGCGACGCGTTAACCTTGACAAGTTCTTATAAGAAGAGGTTCTCTACGCCCTCGCCGCGTTCCCATTGCGATCTCAGAGCTAGTACAAGCCCAAGGGTGTCCTGTCGTACGTCTAGGGCGCGTCCGCATCCGCTGGCTTGATAAGGCCAGTTTCGACCCTAACTACGAGCTAGGTAGTTGTATGTTGGGTGGTTTTCGTATCCTAGTTTCCCTTGATGGCCCACCTAGATAGTAGAGCAGGAGCCCTAGACGGGGGCAGTAGGACTCCTGGTGTTGTTGAGGGCTAAGATATATAATAAGGAACTACTTATAATCGTTAGATACTTTAAATAATGGCGTCCCAAGCTTAAAGGATTGTTATTTTTAATATGCGTATTAACGGACTATAAGAACCTATAGTACTTTATAACTATAAAGCAATTAATATAGCGCCAAATTTATTGGGCTAAATACCTCTTATAATTTCACTTTAAGATTATATATTAACCTAGTAAACTTAATTAGAAGCCTAATATATTAATATAATAATTATAAAACCTATTTATAAACGCTTTAGATAAACGGATTATAAATTAATTATAGATCCTATTACCTCCTAAACGTTTTAATTTTTTTTATTTATATTTCTAGATGCGGAACTTAATAGAAATAAATTAGAAGTTAATAAATAAGAAATGGAAATTAATAAGCTAATAGAATATAAATATAAGAATAATATATAGATAATAAATATAATAAAGGCGATTTAAATAGGAAAACAATAATATAAGGATATTATACTCGCTAAATGCGAAATTTAAAATAATTAATTGTACTATTAATAGAAGATAGTAGTTCCGAATTCTAAACCTTTACAATTTAAGATACTTAATTTTATATATAATTCCCCTATAGTAGGGCATTCTAGCTATATAAAGATTTATAAGATTATTTAATAAGTATATTATTAGCCTATAATATATAACTATATATAAAAATATGTTTAAGTATATAGGATATATATATATAGAAAAACCTCTTATATAAAGAAGTATAAAGTACTTTAACTGCTACTAATCCTAATATAAAGATAGCGCAATATCTTAATTAACTTTATAATTAACTTGCCTAATAGTAATAGGTTTATAAATATTATAGTAGTTATTAACTATCTTATAAAAATGTAATATATAATACCTATAGACTTAATTAACATAATATTAGTAGCTAAATATTTTATTAAATATATCTTTAAGCCATATAGACTTCCTAACTTAATAATATCTAACTATAAAAGCTAGTTTATTTTAGATTTCTAATAAGCTCTATATAAATAATTAAGTATTTAAATATAACTCTTAACTATATTTTATCTAGAAATAGATAGTTAAACTAAAATTATAAATATAATTATAGAATAATACCTATAAATATACTGCTCCTACTTATAAGACAATTAGGAAAAATAGCTACCTTTAGCTAAGTTTACTGCAAATAATATAGTAAATATATTAATAGGTATAAAGCTATTCTATACAATCTACGGATAAGACCCTTAACTTAGATTTAAACTATAACCTAAAATTAATATAATAGGACCCACGATTAAACGGATCTAGTTAATTAACGTATATAACTTTACTAATTAAACAAAGTAATTAATAAAACTATTATAAAATAAATTAATGTATGCTTAAATGGTATAGGAATATTATATAAATAAAGGATGAGCTCCTATATAGGACTTTAAGAAAGGTAATATAGTTTACCTAAATATATAAAACCTATAGACTTAACGGCCCTTAAAGAAACTTAATTAGAAGTTTATAGGCCTATACTAAATTAAGAAGAAACTAAGCCTATACGCTTATAAGCTTAAACTACTAACTAAAATAAAAATATACCTAATGTTTTATATAAGCTTGTTGCAACCTTTAAAAGATAATCCTATAACTTATAAAGTGTCGCTACTGCCTCCTATAATTATTAATAATGGTAACGGTTTTTACTTTATTAACTTAATTAATAATATATAATAAAAACCATAATCTAAACAATTTAAACTTCTTATTAAGTAGAAAGGATATAAAATATAAACCTAGGAAATCTATAACTAGATTAAGGCCAACGCGTCTTCCTTAATAAAAGAATTCTATAAAAACTATCCTTTATAACCTACTCTAGCTAAATAGATATAATATAAAGGTAAGCAACTGCCACCTAATATAAATACACAAAATATAATAGTAGGAAACTGTAATGGCGCAAAGAGGCTTTAAGGAAGATTTAAAGGAACAATATAAATTCTATTTAAATCTAAGGGTATATAGCTCTTGCAGAGAACAAGACGTTGCGTAAAGAAGAGAAAGGAATATAGGAAACTTGTAACTAAATATTCGTGGTCTTGGTAGTAGACGCGTGGGCATAAGCCTATGTGGATTTTAACAGGGTTTAACCAAATTCTATTACGTTAGTGGAATTTGGTGGAGACTGGTGGAAATTAATTAAGTTAGCGGAATTTGGTAGAATTTAATTAACTTGGCAGAATTTAGCAGAATTTAATTAAAGCGTCGGATTTTATCTGTTGAGTGTTTTATTAAGACATTCCTACTATAACTAGGCTAGTCCCGTTATAGTACCCCCCCCTTTAGCCGAAGGTCTAAAATAATTTAATTTAGTTAAGAATTTATAACTTATCGCCTTATAAGCGTTGTAATATAGTTTAAGTTCTTTTTAATTTTAAGTTTCCTGCTATTGTGTTTCGTGTCTTTATGTTAGGTAGTAGTTGTTTGCCTTTATATTATGTCCATCTAGCCAGAGTAGGCCCCAAAGGATAGTCTTTATGGAATTCTTTTACTAGGGAAGGCATGTTGGCCTTAACCTGTTTATAGGTTTCCTAGGTTTATATTTTATATCCTTCCCACTTAATAAGAAGTTTAAATTGTTTAAATTATAGTTTTTATTGCATATTATTAATTAAGTTAATAATGGATCGAAGTTCTTGGAGCTCTTGCTGCACCTAGCCCAAAAAGACCAAACCAACCAAAAGAACCCTAAAAAACACCCTGATAATCCCCTGAGATGTATGCATTACAGGGGAGGCACAGGTGGAACGATGGTGGTACGCAGTTGCGTGTGACCGCCAGACCCATACCTAACAATGGCCCCCCACAATAATAACAAGGACGGGCGAATACTATACTAGAAAGCGGAAATACCCTAATTAAGAAGGCATCTGATAAAATATAAAGCCTATTAGACGCGTCTAGTATCCAGAACTGTGGGGGAGTATTTGTTAGCTATTATAAACTAATGCAGCTAGTAGAATGGCTCTAGTCTAGCGAACCTTAGGCGCCCCTCTAGCAAACCCTTAATTAAATCCTTTAACGGCTAAACAAAATTAAAGATAAATAAAACCCCCCCTTATAGGCGAACCGTACCTAGGCCGCTATAGCTGCGCTTTTATAGCACAGGGAACCTACTCCCCTAAAGACAACAACTGGGTATATAATCACAATACAACCAAATACAGAAAAGGTAGAGGAACTTAGGGGACAATTAGAAACAGAAGTTCTTATAGAGATTTGCAAGGAGGTCCATAATGCCGTCGCAGTCCAACACCTTAGGAGTAGAGATATTAGAGTTACCCTAAAGGACTAATAGGCAAAGGAACGGGCCGTAAGGGCAGGGGGCAGGCTAGGAGAGCGTATTGGCATAAAAGTACTTTATAAAGATTACCTAGTTGAAGTCCTGTCGGTTCCTATAAGCCTTAGGGTAGAAAGGGGACGCCAGGCGGACAATACAGCAACTATATAGAAGATAGTAAAATAAACGGAACGCCTTATACTAGGATTTGTAATTACCCGGATCCAATAGCTTTAATAGGAAAATATAAACTAAGCATATAATAAGAATAATGAGAGGATATAAGGGGCGCTAGAGACTTGCTAGGGAAACGATAAACGAACGCATAGCTCCCTTATTATCAGCGTATATATACTAGGAATGCAAAAACTCCTTATCCAAAAAGGAATAATTATAAATGGCCTTATATATAACACAAGGCTCTATAACCACAGACTACGCCTAGAACGATGTTATTGCTGTGTATAATAGGGACACACCTAATCCACATACGCAGCATAGGTGTGCTGCGGCCACTATGTAGGCCCCTATGATATAAGATAATATACAAATTAAGACCAAATAAAATACGCGAACTGTTACTAAAGCACACATAAGGCGTGGGAGAGAGAAGACTGCATTAAATATAGGAGATGGAAGGAAAGGGCTTAACAGCTGCGGGAATAACTGTATGCTAGGTTATACAAATAGAAACAACAGGCAATAAGCTAGGGGGACGTAGGTGTCTTCCTAGCGTTTCCTACCTTTAATACTAAGGGGCTAAGCCAGCCATCCTAAGCCTTAACGGGCTAAAAGCAACGCCACGCGACATCACCAGACCGAACAGGGACATAAGGGACATATGGGACACAAGGGAGAGGACGCCCAGTAGGAAGACCCCTATAGACGGCTACGGCAAGTTTAAGGCCGGGATAATTAAGAATTAGATTTAACGCAGTAAATATAATATACGCAGCTGGCTTATAAGGGGCACATAGCCAACTAGTAAGAACGGGGGAAGAACCGGAGGCAATAACAGACTTAGATTTAGAAAGGCTAGTAGGAATATAAGACACAGGAATGGAAAGCTCTATATAAAATAAGTAGTGGCTAGGGAGTAAATATAGGAGATGGAAGTTCTAAACATTTTAGAGAAAGTGGAAACGGAAGAAGCGAGGAGCGAAGGAGAGGCGAAGGACCCCTGCTAGGGGTCCGCCACTTAACCATTATACAGTATAACTGCGGCAATATAAACTACTGTCTAGCAAGGCCCCTACTAGACAGTCTAGACCTAGAGAAATACCATATTCTTGCTATATAAGAGCTGTATTATAATACCTATATATAATTAACATACTGCCCCTGAGGATTCCAGCTCCTATATAAACCAAAAGCAGCTATACGCGTATGCTTTATAATTAGCAAAAATATTAGCTTTGCCTTATAGTCATAGCAGGTAGTTAACCTAGATATTGTAGTTATAACTATCTAGATATATAGGGGACTAGTACAAATCATTAATATCTATAACCCTAGGGTTAAAGGGGTAGCATAGACAGAGAATATTATATCTATAATAAGCTTGCTAGAAACTAAACACGCGGAGTCTATTCTACTAGGAGATATAAACCTCTACCACCTATAGTAGGGGGGCATCTATATTGCTGCCAATTAATAGGTAGAGTGCCTACTAAGAGCTATAGATAATGGGGGCCTTAAGCTAGCTACCCCCCCAAGTACAATTATATGGTAATGGGGTACTACCAAAAGTACAATTGACCTTATGATTATGGACGAAAACCTATACCAGAGACTCAAAAGGTGCTCCCTTAAAGAAGAATGGGTACTTACTTTAGACTATATCCCTATCTAGATATAACTAGATCTAGACATTAAGGCGCAACTAAATGGTAAAAAATACGCAATAAGGAAGCTTAATATAGATAGCTTCCTTAATATAATTAAACAATAACTCTAAGACCTAAAAGAAATCTACCCAATACCAAATAAGTGAGGCTTATTGGCTACCCCTAAGGAAATTAATTAAAGACTAGAAAGGATCTAGGCAGCAATTAAAAGTGGGCTAAAAGAGTATTGCCTAATTTTAAAACCAGGCCCCTACGCGTAATATGTATAGTCTGTATAGTGCGCGGCCCTTGTAGCCGGCCAATGACGAGCAAGGAGGAAATATACAAGCAGCCACAATTCTAAGGATGAGAGATAATATAAAGATATAAGAAACTAGCTAAAGAATACCCTAAGAAAAGAAGCAAGGAATAACTGGAGATGGTTTATAAACAAATATACTACTAACCTAAGTCTCCCCTATAATAAGGGCCTTTGGACTATAGCAAAATGGGTAAAGAAAAAGGCGGGACGCCTAGTAGAAGATCTATATCTACCACCCCTATAAAGAGTAGGCGAACTATAGGCTATAAGTAATAATAATAAGAAGGTAAAGATCCTTATAGAAAGATTTTTCCCTTAACCAGCTCTAGTAGACCTTAGTGATATTACCGGTAAAACACTAGTGACTCGCCTAAGGGTCGACAGCGATATAATAACTGAAGAAATGGCTAGAACTATTAGTCGCCTCTTAAATAATATAGTACTAGGACTAGATGGGATCCTAAACAAAGCCCTAAAGACCTATAGACTACTTATAGCACCTTAGCTTATAGACGTAGCTAGAGCATGCTTTGTAATAGGCTACTACCTATAACTTAGAAGATCTATAACAACGGTTGTCTTATAAAAAGAAGGTAAAGCAGACTACTTAATCCTAGAAAGCTACCGCCCTATTGCCTTAGAAAACACCCTAAGCAAGATCTTAGAAAAGGTTATAGCGGACTATATAGCAGATACGGTAGAGAAACACGCCCTACTACCACAAAGTTAAATAGGGGCAAGAAAGAATCGCTTAACGCTATTAGCACTTACACTACTCGCTGCTACCATTAAAACTATATGGGCTATGCGAAAGGACTTTGTAGTATTAATGCTTAGCCTAGATATTAGTGGCGCCTACAATAATATACCCTATAAGCGTCTCCTATATATCCTTAGGGCAAAGGGCTTCCTAGAATAGATTATTTAATTTGTTTAAGGATTTATAGGCTAGAAAGAAACATTACTAGTCTTTAGCGGATACCAAAGCCCCCCTATTGTAGTCGTAATAGGAATACCACAAGGATTACCTCTATTGCCTATACTCTTTCTCTTCTTTATAAGCAACCTACTTAATACCTTTAAGGAAGGGGCGGCCTAGGGGATAGGCTTTATTAATAATATAAACCTAATTATATATGGGCTAATAGCCGCAGAGAACTGTAGGACACTAGAGAAAGCCTATAATACCTATATAAAATGGGTAAGACGATATGGAGTCCAATTTTTACTAGAGAAATACCAGCTAATCTATTTTATAAGAAAATGTAACTAATCTGCAGATCTTTAGCATATAATCTATATCTAAGGCTTTGGGGGTTAACCGGTTTAAGGCCTAAGGGTATTAGGAGTATAGGTAGATAGTAAGCTCTGGTGGAGCGTATATGCGGCGTAAGCGGCCCGTAAGGGCCAAGTATAGTATATCACCATATCTAGGATTGTTAATTCTACATAGGGTCCATGCTTCTAGAGGTCACGCCTACTATATATAGCAGTTGTTCGGCCAACTATGACGTATAGATCTAGCATTTGGGCCACTGGAGAAACCGAGAAAGGCCCCCCTAAATTACTCCTTAAACCACTCTAAAAGGTCTAAACAGCCTACCTTAGGAGTATAACAGGTGGGTATAAGCGAACGGCCACAGCACTACTTAAGAAGGAAGCCAATATTCCCCCTTTATAACTATATATTGAAGCCAATGCAATGTAAAGGGTGTAAAAGGAACGCAACTCTAATGTTATAAAGTATATCAAGACACGCCTAAATAAACTATAGAGGGACCCTAGGGTGCCCTATAAGAGAAGAAACCAATAACCCTAAAGTAGGGAAGATATATTAGGAAAACAGGTAGAGAAAGTAGAAGAAGAATAGTGCGGCGCTAGGGCCCAGGCCTATATAGAGGAGGAAGGGAGATGCGTAAGAGGCCAGTAAAAACAATAGTAAGGGAGAGAAAGGAGCTAAAGTAGAGTATAAAAGAGTACTGGAAAACCATCTACTGTAACACAATACTAGTTGGACCAATGCTGGAGAGACGAATGGGAGTTAAAGGTATAGAGGTAGGCTTAGGTAAGGGGAACCTAAGCTATAGTATGGGTAATATTATGGGGGGTAAATACCTAAGGGCTCTAAGAGGGCCTAATAAAGGCAGAAAATACAATAGCAACACTCTTAAGAACAGGAATAATAGGACTAAAAGATTGGCTTTACTGGGTAGGTGTCCTAGTAGGTAGCCTAAGGTGCAAATATAGCTGGCTAAGATAGACACTAAAACACGTAATACTGTTATGCCCCTTACGCACTAGCTAAGAAGCAATGCTCTTAGTAGCTGGCACAGAAAACTATAATATACTACTCTTAATACAGAAAGGCCTTAAGGCGGCTACCCAGTGGCTTATTGGCTAAAATGTGCTAGACCAGTTCCGGGTTACAAAGGAAATAGCAATAAAAGGTAAAGGGGCGAGTAATAGGCGCCCCCTAATAACTCTATAGGAGTAGAGTATAGTGTGTGATACTAGCGCGTCCGTAGGTTTGTTACGGCAGCAGTGGTTCCTAAGGAGGTTAAAAAGTAAGGTAGTAGAGCACTACTGGTGACTCGCAGGCGACTCGCAAGCGAGCCCTAAAAGGTGGGGAGACGGATTACGGGGTTTTCTCAAATAGAGTTTTCTCCCTATATGTATATAAGGAGTAGTCCGCGTGGGCCTAACAGGGATCCAAATCGGACGTTAAGCAATGAATAATAATAATTAAGTTAATAAAGTAAAAACTGTTACCGTTATTAACAATTATAGGAGGTAGTAGCGGCACTTTATAAGTTATAGGATTATCTTTTAAAGGTTGCAATAAGCTTATATAAAACATTAGGTGTATTTTTATCTTAGTTAGCAGTTTAAGCTTATAGGCGTATAGGCTCAGTTTCTTTTTAATTTAGTATAGGCCTGCGAACTTCTAATTAAGTTTCTTTAAGGGCTATTAAGTCTTTAGGTTTTATATATTTAGGTAGTAGGGGCAGTTTATATTATATTAAATTTAAATAATCTTATGCATGTTTATAGGGCAGGTGGTATTTTAAGTAATAACTTTAGCAGTAGGTTGTACGGAACTTTAGTATTTCTTTAACCTAGCTAATTAAAGGGTTATGTTGTTTTAGCTATCTATATCCAAGTATTACCTTATAATGCTTTAGGGGTGTCATAAATAAGGAAATATATTTAAGGTGTTTGCCTATCCGCATTTTTATAAGAGCGTAGTGCGTCAGTTCGCTATATATTAAGGGCTTGCCATTAAAGCCTTATAAGCCTTGGGGCTTATTAAGTTTCTTTAAGTTTAGGCGTTAAGTTTTTGCGTAGTTTGTATTAATAAAGCCTATACTAGTAGCTCCGCTGTCTATAAGGATTTATATCTCCTTCCATTTTCCAAGTATTTGAATTTCGCTAAGTATATTAAGGGTGTTGTGTTGTGTATTAGCGCTAGAAGAGCCTAGATACTTATACTCTTCTACTTCTTATCCTAAGGCGCGACTTGGTCCTAGAACAATTCGTTTTCTAAGTTAGTTAAGGGTAATATACTTTATAACAACTGGGTATAATTTATAGGACAAGTACAAGTTAAAGAGTAAGTATGGCTTAAAGAGCGAGTGCGATTTAAGGAGTGAGAGGAACTACAGCGGACTTTTTCAAAAGGGTGAGTTCGGTAATTCCTTTAGATATATCCTTTTCTACCACATCCAAAGCATTCTCTATTTGCGGCTTAAGTTCTTTATTTATCAGTTCCTAAGGGTGCGTAGGATTAAGTGGCGTCGAGGTCTATAGGGTCATACGTAGGTTTTGGAGAAGGGTCGCGTTTTAGGGTATATATCGGTTTCGTAGAGTCTTAAATATAAGGTGTAGTTGGCTTTAGGGAATAAGTCTATTTATTATATTAAAGGTCTTATCAATTCGTTAATATATTATAGCAAATTTGGGTAGGTCCTTTGGCAGTTCCCTACCTACTAACTGTGCTCTAATTTCATCCGAAATAGCTCGTTGAAGAGCAGCAACTTTAGCGGCTTTATTCCAATCTAGTTCGCTAATAAGGCCTAAAAATTCCGAAAAGAAGCTAGTAAATTCTCGGTTCCGTTGTTATAGGTTTTTAAGTTTGGTAACAGCGGTGTGTTTATAGCTAGCGTTATTATACGTTTATTTTAATAGAGAGATAAAGGTTTCAAAATTAACAAAGGTGCCGTTACAGAAGAACGGGTCCATAGTTTATATAGCGTCTTTGTTTAAATAAGACATTCTATAGCTAATCTTGCTAGCTTCGGTGGGGTATTAGTTATAGTTTATTAAAAGTTTAAGACGGAGCTTAGTTATAAAGGGGCGCAGGTTATTTTAATTTCTATTAAATATTGGAGGGTTAGGAAGCTTTTCTAATTTCATAGTAGGTACTAGGTTTGTTATAGGTATAGGTTAAGCTACCATTACTAGTTTAGGGTTCGCATTTAATGGGCTAGGTTTGTATATAGTTATCTTAATCTCGTTTATAGGTGTTGCTGTTAGGGTTTCCAACGCGAGTACTTTAGCGTTGTAGAGTTCTTTGCGTATTGCTTTAATTAATTGCTAATACTGGGCTTTTAGTATAGCTTATTGCTGGGCCAAGGCATCCGTAAAGGACTGTTGCATTATAGTCATTTGTTCCCTAATTAGGGCTATAATAGTTAACGTAGCGGATTTGAGTTCGTTTGCCATTTTAAGGGTAGTAGTATAGACGCAACGTAATATAATGGCGCGAAGAGGCTTTAAGGAAGATTTAAAGGAATAATATAAATTCTATCTAAATCTAAGGGTATATAGCGCTTGCAGAGAACAAGACGTTGCGTAAAGAAGAGAAAGGAATATAGGAAACTTGTAACTAAATATTCGTGGTCTTAGTAGTAGACGCATAGGCACAAGCCCATGCGGATTTTAATAGGGTTCGACCAAATTCCATTACGTTAGTGGAATTTGGCAGAATTCAATCAACTTGGCAGAATTTGGCAGAATTTAATTAAAGTGTTGGATTTCATCTGTTGAGTATTTCACCGAGACATTCCTACTATAACTGGGCTAGTCCCGTTATAGAAACTTAAAAATAAAAAGAACTTAAAATACGTTATAATGCTTATAACGCAATAAGTTATAAGTCTTAACTAAAATTAAATTATTTTAGACCTTTAGCTAAAGGGGGGGGTACTATAATAGGACTAGCCCAGTTATAGTAGGAATGTCTTAGTAAAACACTTAATAGATAACTATTTAAAACTGTTTATAACTATCTGTAACTATTTACAACTATCTATAACTATCTATAATTGTTTACTACAATTTACTATTTTCTACTAGCGCTATAACACCAAAGTCTATTAAAGACCATATGCGCATATATATACGTATTAACCACTAAGAACCCTAACTGTTTAATTATATAATTCTCTTATTATTCCTTTCTCTTCTTTATATAATATCTTATTCTCTGTAAGAGCTATATACCCTTAGATTTAGATAGAATTTATATTGTTCCTTTAAATCCTCCCTAAAGCCTCTTCGCGCCCTAACACTAATTTATGTCTCCTTAACACCACTAAGCTTATTATACTAAATTCTTTAATTATAAGTACTATAGGTCTTCTCCTTTAAGTAAATTCCCACTCCCTAAAATATCTTTTTATTTCATTTAAACTATATATAATAGTTTAGTGGCTATTATAGTACTTTAATACTACTAGGGAAGACGTATAAGTTATAGTAGTTCTCTAACTTCTAAAAGCATAAAAGGCTTTTAGCGCTATCTTTACTCCAGTAGTTAAAGAAGTAAAAGGCTATTATAGAAAGGGGGTAGAGAATAGGGCTAGCGTTTTATATATAGCCTATATACTTAACCTTAATATACTAATTCTACTTCCTTTATATTATTAATATAATTATATATATTGCTAACCTATTTAGTTTAAGTCTTTTATTTTTATTTTAGTAAAAATAAGGGTAGTAAGCTAAATATCCCGTCTACTTTAACTATAAGTAATAGTAATATGGCTTAAGGAACAAGTTAAAAAATAGTAGCTATATGGACTAGATAGGGTATATAGTAGTAGTAATATATAAACCTAATAAATACTTAGCCGTAGTTTAAAGGTAAGATTTAACTAAACCTAGTATCTTAGGGCCTGTCTTCTAGTACTAAGGAATTACCTTTTTAAGCCCTTTAATGTTATAGCCGCTAGTAATTATAAATAGGCCTTAATTAATAAAGCTAACGCGTTAAATCTAGTCCTTATTACAGCGGATACTATCTAGTACTACTAAGAGCTTTACTCCCTATAGCGGCTATAAGGCCTTTTAACTACTATATATAAAGCTTAGTAATAGTAGAGATATAACTATTTATAACTAAGTATAGACTATTTTGTTAAATAGGGCGTCTAGGGCCTTCTTATTCTATATCTCCCCTTTTTTCTTTATAGCTTTCTCCCCTATAGCTATAACTACCCCTTGTTACAGTACTGGCAAATTGCCGTTAGATTGCTGCAAATTGCCGTTACGTAATGGCAAGTTGCCATTACGTGACTTAGGGATTGTATATAACTTCGAGCGGTGCTTCCATTCTCCCCCTTTCCTTTCTCTAGCTTTAAATCCTCGTTTATAGACAATCCAATTATATAGGCTTGTATGCGTCCTTCTTGCTATGCTCATGCCTTAATTAACTAAGTCGCTAATATTATTTAAAGCTCCTACTACTCTTTCTTCCTAAGAAGGAACTTAAATATATCTACGGACTATAAATAGGATAGGGATATAGAATAGGACCCTAAGGATATTACCAGGACTATAAGGACAGAATAGAACTAAAAATATATATAAAGAATATAAATAGAATACGGACCCTAAAAATAGGACACACATGGACTAGAACCCCTAGAAAATAAGCAAACACCAAAAATTACCTAACACCCCTACTACTATACTAAGAAATATAGTAGCCGGCAAAGTAGCTGTAGGACCCTCTACTACCTCTAATAGTAAAACAGTAACTAACTTAAACTTCTAGGCAGAGCTTGTAGCAGCTAATACTAAGATTAAACAACTCTAAGAGCTGCTTAAAGCTAGGGACACCCCTATACCTAGTAAGGAGTTATTAAATACCCAGAGACTTACTATAGTCCTTAAGGCCCTAGCCTAACATATAGTATTAGCATTATTGCGGTCCGTAAAGGTCGCGGACCCCCTATTGCTTACAGACGGAACTAACTCTATATTTAATAATTGGAAGCTTTAACTGCAAGACAAGCTTAAAGTTAATATAGACTACTTCCCTACTACTTAAGCCAAGATGGCCTACGTCTTTAGCCGTACCGGTAGGGATGTATAGACCCACCTATGTCCGCAATATACCTAGGACTTAGCAGACCCCTTCCTCTCCAGAGAGGAGATAATTAACTACCTGTCCTCTATTTATAAGGACCCCTTTAAGATATATAACGCCCGCCTTAATTATAAAGCTCTTAATATAAAGACAATGGAGATCTTTTTAGCCTTCTAAATCCGCTTTCTATACCTAGCCAGCTAAGCCTAAATTCCCTATAAAGACCTAATATCAGACCTCTTTAACAAGCTTACCCTGGACCTACAGCGCGCCGTACTGCTAGTTTTTACTACTATATAGACGCTAAAGGTACTTATAGACCACTGCCTAGCTATTAACTAAGGCCTGCGTTAAATTAAGGCACGAGCTAAGCGGTATAAAACTAAAAACTTTCTAAACTAGACCATAAGCACTATAAGAACGGCCTGTAGTACTTTAGTATAATCTATAACTCTTATAATACTAGCCATATAGCCCGCCGTTAATTTAGCAGTTAACTATATAGCTAGTCCTACTACGGGCCTAGCGCATACTTAGCCTATATATAACAACCCCTATAAATAGGCCCTTAGTAATTAAGGAGCTTACTTTTTATACAGCTAGAAGGACCACTTTATTAAGGACTACTAGACGAAGGTGAAAACGGATAAGGTTTTACTAATATAGGAGAATAGCGTAGAGTTAGAAAAAGAGGAACCCTAGAGAAAGACTCCTCTCTAGGGTTAAAAGGGATTAATATATTACATATTAATCTAGGTCGGCTAGTTAGTGGAAGAAGCTGCATTATCCCTTATACTTTATTTTATAATAAATACTAAGTTTAACCTCTACTTTAGCTAACTCTAAAGTAAATACCTTTACCCTAATAGACACCCACTATACCGCAAAGCTAGCTAACTTTTTAAATGCGCCCCTTAAAGAACTGCCTAAGCCAATTCCTATCCGCGGATATAATGGATAAGTAGGGCTACCTATTATAGCTATCTTATAGATTTACCTCCGTATTAATGGACGAAGGTAGTATAATATCCCCTTTCTTATTATAGACCTTAAAGGCTAAAATATAATCTTAGGAAGAAAATAGCTATTTTACTTAGGCCTATAGCTTAATATACGGAGCATACGGCTTATTTGGCCTAAAACCTTACCCCCAATACCTTCTTTTATAAAAGAAATTAGCATTACTATAGAAAACTTTATATAGCTATAGATAGACACCATTTACTAGGCCAATACTATATAGAGGGACTAGGCCTTTAAAAAAGATATATAGCTTAATCCGCAACGGATCCGTATATTATAACGCTCCTAGACTACTAATATTGCCCTACCGGCACTAGGGACCTAGGAAGCCAGTAATAAGCTAGTTAGATTAGGCCCTATATAGCCATAAAGAATAGTAAGGAATATTAGATGCCGTACTAAATATATAGACTAGAAAGATAACTTACGGAAGATAGAATAGGAGCTAAGGAGGGTTGTAAACCCTTAACCACAAAATACGGTTTATAAAACGCCCATAAAAAAACCTATACACCTCCCACTAGTTAATACCTACTGTATTAACGCCATAGGGTTCTACTAGAACTTAAAACGGCCTAATACTATTGCCTTTATAACTAGCTTATATAAAATTAACCGGATAATTAAAACAAAAAGGCCCTAGCCTATAACCAGCTTAGTAGAGAAAGTAAGCTTATAGATAAGGAGCTAGTAAAATAGAAACTACTCCGCTAATACCGGGAATTTAAGGATATATTCTCTAAGGTAGTATCTAATATACTCCCGCCTTACTAACCGTATAACTATAAGATTAAGATTAAGCCAGATAAAGAAAACACCCTTAGCTATAGCCCCCTCTACTAGTAGTTTACTAATAAGCTATAGGCCACTAAGCAGTACCTTATTAATAACCTTAATAAGGGCTTTATTAAGCCTAGCTAAGTTCCCTTTACCTTACTTATTCTCTTTATAAAAAAGCCTAATAACAGACTCCATTTCTATATTAACTACTATAAACTAAACTATATAACCTATAAAGACCAGTATCCACTACCCTTACTTAAAGAAATACTAGCCCATATAAGTAAGGCTAAGATTTTTATGAAGCTTAATATCCGCTAAGCCTTTTACCAAATTAGGATAGACCCTAGATCTAAAAATCTTACTATATTTTAGACCTGCTACAAATTATATAAATATAAAGTACTATCTTTTAGACTAACTAACGGACCAGCTATATACTAATAGTATATAAATAACGTACTCTTTAACTACCTTAATAAATTTCTGCACAGCCTACCTAGATAATATTATAATTTACTTTAAGGATAAATTGGAATATAAGAAATATATCTATAAAGTCCTATAACGGCTCCGCGAAACGGGTCTCTAGGCCAATATTAGGAAGTTAAAATTTAGTATTAAGCGCACTAAGTACCTAGGGTTTATTATTAGTATAGACAGAATTAAAGCAGACCTAAAAAAAACGGCTGTAATTAATTAATAGGAACCCCTAAGGACCGTAAAGGGGGTATAGTTATTTCTAGGTTTCTGTAACTTCTACTAACGCTTTATTAAAGACTATAGCAAGATTACTCGGCCTCTTAACTGCCTTACTAGAAAGAACTAACCTTTCTATTTTAATACTATATATAAAAAGGCCTTTAATAAACTTAAAAAGCGGCTAGTCTCTAATCCGCTACTAGTCTATTTCTATCTAGAATAGCCCTTAATATTAGAAACGGATACTTTAGATAGTATAATAACTACCATCTATTTCCAGAACCAGCTAGATGGAGAATAGTACCCTATTACATACTATTTAAAGACTATAATAGATACTAAGCTAAATTACCATATCTATAATAAAGAGATACTAGCTATTATTTCTAGCCTTTAGTACTGGCGTATATAGCTAGAGGGGACCCCTAAACCTACTTGGGTAGTTTTAAATTATAAGGCCTTAGAATACTTTATAATAACTAAAGCCCTTACAGCCCGGTAGATACGCTAGGCAGATATCTTATCCTAGTTTAATTTCCTAATTATATATAAGCTAAGCATAACTAACTATATAGATACCCTTATAAGGCGCAAGCAAGACCTAGATAACTAGTTAGCCGTAAAGATTATATTACGGACCTAGACGCTGCTATAACTAGAGCACCTTAACCCCTAAATATAGGCAGAACTAAATATAGACCATATAAAGGCCGAGTTGTGCCCTATTAACACTACGGAACTTAACCTTATTAATAAGCTACTGTAAGCGAATTATACGGCCCCTTTATTATAGGAACACCGTAAAAAGGCAAAGGATATTAACGGCCTATGGTCCCTTAAAAATGGACTACTAAAGTATAAAGAACGGCTAATAGTAGTTAAGGAACAGAACTTACGGACTCGGCTTATTACTAAAGCGCATACTTATATCTCTATGGCCTACCCTAGAAAAAATAAGACCTATAAGATTATTGGCAACCGTTACTGCTAGCCTAGAATAGTTATAGATATTAATTGCTACGTATAAAACTATAACAACTGCTATAGATCTATAATTCTATAAAATAAGACTCCAGGACTATTAAAACCACTCCTAATACTAGAGCGCCCCTAATAGTATATTTTTATAGACTTTTATAAGCTACCTATAGACCATAACGGATATAATATAGCTATAGTTATAGTTAACCGCTTTAGCAAGCGCCCGTTCTTAATCCCTTATTATAAAAATATTAATGCTAAAGAGGCAGCCTAACTATATATCTACTACGTCTACTAAATTTACGGACTACTAGATACTATTATATCCAATTATAGGCCATAGTTTATATTAGCTTTCTAGAACGAGTTTACCTAGATCCTAGGTATTAAGCTAAAGCTTTCTATAGTATACTATCCCTAGATAGACGGCCAGATGGAGATTATAAACCAGTATATAGACTAGAGACTCCAACCCTTTATTAACTACTTTTAGGACAATTAGGCTGAACTGCTACCTCTAATAGACTACGCCTAGGCTACCCTACCCTATAACTCTATAGAATTTGCACCTATCCGGCTAGAAATAGGGTACTTACCCTATATAAGCTTTAACTAGGAAAGAACGGAAAGGCCATGGACTATACGCGAAAAACTATCTTATAAGGAAGCCTAGTATTACGCCAAACGCCTAAAAGAAGCCTAGAAAGTAGCCTATATAAACCTAAAAAAGGCCTAAAAATTAATAGAATAGTAGGTAAATAAGTATAGGCGCAAGCCCGACTTTACCATAAGCGATAAGGTCTAGGTAATAATAAAGAACTAAAAGACAGAACGGCCTAGCCATAGGCTAGACTATTAGATGGCAGGACTGTATGAGGTCCTTAAGAAGATAGGCAACTTATATAAAGTAAAGCTCTCGGATTCAATTAAGGTCCACCCTAAATTCTCGCTAGATAAGCTATAAAAAGCTATAAACAACCTATTGCCTAGATAAAAGAATAAACCGCCCCTACTAATTTAAGTTAACGGTAACAATAAATAGAAAATTAAAGAAATACTGGCCTGTAAACTTGCAAGGGGAACGCTAAAGTATTATATTAGTTAGAAAGGATATAACCTAAACCCTACTTAGTACCCTATATGGAACTTTATAGGTAGTCCCTATAAGCTTCAGAAGTTTTATAACCGGTACCCTAATAAACCTAGACTGCTAAAATACCTAGACAAATAAATAGAATGCTAGTATAGTAAAAATAATAAATTACTAGAAGAGTATAAAGATAAGAATGCCCTATAGGTGTAATATGGATATATAAAGCCTAAGGGCAGGCTTTTTTCGGAGGGGGGGGGGAATATTATAGTACTGGCAGAATATAGCAGAAAGCTAACAGAATACGGTAAATTACGGTTATATAACTAGAGGATCTTATAAAACTTTAAGCGGCGCTTCCGTCCCTCCCCTTTCCTTTCTTTAGCTTTAGATCCTTATTAATAGACAATCTAATCGTACAGGCTTACGCGACCCTCTTGCCGTGCTCGTGCCTTAATTAGCTAAGTCGCTAATAGTAAGAAAGAGGTTTCTCTAAGTATATATAGCGCACATACCTTATAGGCGAGTTACTGTAAGGGATATTATTACGGTTACCTTAGATTGCCCTTAAAATAAACCCTAGACACCCCTTGGATAGCTATTAGTTATATATTAAAGGCACGTGCCCGTAGTATATAGTCTCTCTAATTCTAAAGGCTTTACCTTTTTAAGGATTTATTTCCTCTACAATCTATTTTATTTCTATAATTATGCCTTATAGTCCTATATCTATAAAGTCCCCTTATATTTAAATCCTTTATACTCCTTTTTAAAAGGGTAGCTAGCTTTAAGGACTAGATTATTTATTTATATCTTTTATTTATATCTTTTATTCCTCTTTTAAAACCTTATAACAATATAAATAGAAACTTTATAAATACCCTATAGAAAGTCGTTTGCCTTAAGGCAGAAAGGTCCCTCTAATAGTAAGAGATTATAATAATGTAAACCTCTAGGCAAGATAGCTAAATAAGTCCTAATACCTAGATACAGTAAAATCTTAAAGACTCTTGTATACTTAGGGTTAATAGCAACGCTAAAGAAAACGTAAATACCCTCTATAATGGCCGTAATGCTACTAAAGCCTTATTAGGAAACCCACACTAGCTACTAGTACTAATATTACCTCTATAGCTAGAACTTTTCCAGTCCTAAGTTTATAAAGTTAAAAGCCCCATACTAATCTTCTATAAAACTAATATTAGAAAGCTTTTGTAAGGCTTTTAGAAGCTAATAAAAAAGAGTCACTAATAAATATATTAGAAACTTTTAGGGGCAAGTCTAGATTTAGCAGAGCTTAATTTAGGCTAAATAAAAAAAATTTATAACCTAGCTAAGGCTAGGGGCTACTTAGGGGCTACTTTATACCTATATAAGGAGGTATTTATATAGTAAACGGAAAAAGAATATAGACTAACTAGCTAATACCTCCGGTAGTTTAAAACTCCGCTATAGGCCTAATACCTAATAATTGGATAATTGGGTTCGTAAAGTAGATCACTTTTTAATAATATAAAATAATACTAAAGAGCATACCTAATGAATTATTAGCAAGATTAAAGATCGATCCCTAAACTAGATTATACTTAATTAGCTTAATAAAGAACAAATTACTATATAGCCGTAGCTATAAACCTTTCTAAAGAAGTAGACTTAAGATCTGTATATTATATAATATAATAATATAGAACTATTCTAGAATAGAATATAGCTTAATTGCTACGGTTTCTGCCAGTTTATAAGCTTTATAAAAACTTATGCTTAATAGATGGATCTAAAGCCTTTTAAAAATAAGGATGGTAATATCTATAAGAAGAAGAAGATTAGATTTATTTAGGCTAAAATTAAGTTAGTAATTTATAATAAAATAAAGCACGTGGGAGCCCTATTACGTATTACTATATATATAGATTTTAAATAAGCGGTTCTAAACGCTGAGGATATAGTAAGGAACTAGACCTCTTTCGGTAAAAAGCTAGGGGGTAATTAAAAGCGTAGGCATATTAGTAGTAACGTAGGGCAGACACAAACTTTAAAGAAGCTATTCTTAAAGAGAACTCCGGAATAGTTAAAGTTAGGGGCCTTAAGTACTAGGAAAGATTTCTAGGACTAACCTAATACCCATCTGGCACCCTTATAGAAACACTTTAAAAAGTTAAAAGAAAACTCCGGAGGTAAACTCTATTAGAAAAACAAGTAGGGCGATAACTATACTAATAATCTTTTAAAAAAAAGCCTTAGTTTGCGGACTTCTCCTAGCTATAATTAGGGCAAGATATAAAAAGAAAGACTCTCTATATTACTATTAAGCTAGAAATAGTACTCCCTATAGATAAGATATAATAGTTTTAAGTACTATATAATAGCGGTGTGACGGTTTAAATTAATGCCTCTAAACCGAATCTTAAACAAATGTAACGATGGGCTTGAACAAATGCTGTATTACGAAGATATTAAGCTAAGGAGTAAGAGAAGATGGTAAGGCTACGTCTATATATATATGCCAAGTCTTAAGCAACCCCCTAACTAGGTAACGCGCTCTAGCGCCGTTATAAGCGGCGCCGAAATTAATCTTATATAATATAATTTGGTAAAAGACTATAAACTTATCCTGTTACTAAGGTAGCGGAAACCTATTATAGGCTTTCTAGATAAGTATTAGATTAAACTATATAGTGCCTATAAGCTTATAGTATTAGTAGCCGATATATATAACCGCACTAAGGTAGTTGGCCTATAACCCTTTTAGGCAGCTAACTTTATAGGCTATAACCTTATTTTAGATATCCTTAGCTTATAAAAGTAGATTTTAAAATATAATTTAAGATAGAAGCCTTTAAATAGTAAAATAATAAAGAATTAAAAGGGCGTATATTACTAATAAGCTTAAAAAATATTCTAGAAGATATAGCGCTAAGTAAAATAGTATACGCTCTATACCCAAAGGAGTATTAGATCTAATCCCTATTTTATAGCAAAATAGGTATAAAGCCTAGTATAGGTAATAACCCTTCTATAATAGATACCCTATAGGGAACTACTAGATAGGTTATAGAGATACTATAGAGAGGCGGCAATCTTAAAGATCTTATAAGATACTTCTACCGCTATAGGTTACTCTAGCTTAAGTAATACGCGGAAAGTATACTCCGGTACCTTAAATGCTGCGTTAAATAATTCCTTACCCTCTACTAGCTATTATATAAATAACTACTATAGCGCGTGATACTATTTATAAGTATTTTAAGGGGGCTCTAAGACTTATCTAATAATAATATAAAGGACAAACGTAATCCTAATCTATTAAATATCCCATTAAGCCTAAGGAATTTACTATAGATATTTTTAGGTAGGCGAGCTAAATCCCTTCTATAAAACTTGGAATATAATTATATAATTAATCTAGAAGAAGGCAAATAATTACTAACCCTTTTTATTTATAACCTCTCTTATAAAGAGCTTAAAATCCTACGGAAGTGCCTTAATAGTTTATTGGAAAAGGGGTGAATCTAGCCTAATAAGTTACTAGTAGGTGTACTAATGCTCTTTATATTAAAACCAAATAGAACTATAAGGCTATATATAGACTATCGCGGTCTGAATAAAAATATAATTATAAACCGTTACCTACTACTAGTTAGTAAAATATTAGGTTAACTATTTAGGACGAAGATCTTTATAAAGTTAGATGTATAAGACGCCTACTATAGGCTCCGTATTAAAGAAGGGGATAAGTAAAAGACCGCTTTTAAAACCTAATACGGTCACTTTAAGTATATAGTAATGCCTTTTAGGCTAGCTAATATACCTATAATATTTTAATTATATATTTATAGGGTCTTAGGGGGACTACTTAACCATATATACGTTATCTATTTAGATAACATCTTAATCTACTTAGAAGATAAGGATTAGTATAAGTAATATATCCGTAAGGTACTAGAACGTTTAAATAATTAGGGCCTTTACGCTAAGGCGTTAAAGTATATCTTTAATATTAAGTAGGTTAAGTTCCTAGGTTATATTATAACGCCTATAGGCATAGTTATAGACCTAGTGTGGATATAGATAATTTAAGAGTGGCTAGAGCCAGAGAGCTATTAGGATGTTTAAGTATTTGTAGACTTTGCCAATTTCTATAGGCGCTTTATCTATAACTACTTAGATATCGCCTATTACCCATCTAACTATATTATAAAAGCTTTTTATAACCTAGCCTAAGGAGTAAAAAGCTTAAAGATAGAAAGAAAAAAAGGCTAAAAAGGGACTAACTAAATAGTATAGATTATGGATATAGCCTAAAAAGGTCTAAAAAGCCTTTTAGGAACTATATACAAAGTTTATAAAGGCTCTATTACTATAGTATTTTAACCTAAATTGGCTATTAATAATAATTACCAATATATTAAATTTGAATGTAACTGGCCAAGATAGACACTAAAACGCGTAATACTATTATGCCCCTTACGCACTAACTAAGAAGCAATGCTCTTAGTAGCTGGCATAGAGAACTATAATATACTACTCTTAATACAAAAAGGTCTCAAGGCGGTTACCTAGTAGCTTATTAGCTAAAATATGCTAGACCAGTTTTAGGTTGCAAAGGAAATGGTAATAGAAGGCAAAGGGGCGAGCAATAGGCGCCCCCTAATAACTCTATAGTAATAGAGTACAGTTTGTAATACTAGCGCGTCCATAGGCTTGTTACGGCAGTAGTGGTTCCTAAGGAGGTTAAAAAGTAAGGTAGTAGAGCACCACAGGCGACTTATAGGCGCTAAGTAGGCAAGTCCTAAAAGGCAGGGAGATGGATTATAGGGTTTTCTTAAGTAGAGTTTTCTCCCTATATGTATATAAGGAGTAGTCCGCGTGGGCCCAATAGGGATCTAAATCAGACGTTAAGCAATGAATAATTATTAATATATTAAATTTTACCCTTGTTAGTATCCTACTATAACCTAATAGGTATTTAGACGCTACCTAGCTCTATTAGAGACCGGTAGTATTCTATAATAGAAAATTCTAGGGGCCTAAAGTTAGGTATTATATCTATAATAAGAAACTGCTAGCTATAGTTAACTACTTTAAGTAGTAGTAGTTCTACCTTAAGCACGTGGGCTATACTACTTATATACTTTTAGATTATTACAATTTACGCTACTTTATAACTATAAAGGAGCTTATATCTTAATAGGCTAAATAGGTAGAAAAGCTTATATAATTTAATTTTAAGATTAAATATAACTTAGGGGAAAACAACCCTGCTAATAGACTGTTATAACAGCTAGACTATCCTAAAGGCTTTAAAACGGGAGAAGGAAAATAGATAATAGATATCTTACTCCTATTATTATCAAATAAGCTCTAAGTATAGAATGCTTAAGTACCTATAGCTCTATATACTAAGTTTTAGGCGGTATAAACCCTATTAGCTTCTACTAATAGTCTAGCTAGTACTTAGTCTATAGCTAATAAGGGTATAAATATACCTAGATAGAATATCCTTAATATAAGTTTAGAACCTAGTAATATACCACCCCTAATTATTAAGCTATCCCCTTAAACTAATAGCGAAGCTATAAAGTAATTAGAACTTAGAGCCCTATAATAGCCAAAGAGCTTTAACCTTGTAGCGGCCGTCTTAATATATACGTACTAAAGAGTTATAAAATCTATAGTACTATCTAGTCGCGTATTTGGAGTAGTATAAAATAAATAGCTTTTACCTAGAAACTATCTAAAAGGTTAACGGATCTTATCTATAAGGTATAACAGAGAAACGCCTTCTATACTATCTTTAATATAGAAGTAGACTAGAAATATAACAGAAAAAAAGCTGCTAGGCGCTACTATTAGGAACTAGACCTAATAGGCCTCCTATATAGATATAGTAAGATTTTAGTACTATAAGAAGCAAATCTATAACGGAAGATTCTTATTATTACGGCGCTGGTGGAAAACGGTACTGGCAAATTGCCGTCAGATTGCCGCAACTTGCTATTACGTGACTAGAGGATTATATATAGCTTTAAGCGGTGCTTCTGTTCTTCCCCTTTCCTTTCTCTAGCTTTAGATCCTTGTTTATAGACAATCCAATTATATAGGCTTGCGCGACCTTCTTGCCATACTTATGCCTTAATTAACTAAGTCGCTAATATTATCTAAAGCTCGTTACTACTCTTCTTTCCTAAAAAGGAACTTAAATATATCTATAAAGCCACAAATAGGACAAGGATACAGAATAGGACCCCAAGGACATCACTAGGACTATAAGGATAGGATAGACCCCTAAAAACTAAAAGAATATAAACAGAACGCGAAACCTAAAAATAGAACACGCATGGACTAGAACCCCTAGGAAATAAACAACACTAGAAATTACCTAATACCCCTACTACTATGCCAAGAAATACAGTAGTTGGCAAAGCCGCTGTAGGACCTATAAATACCTCTAATAGTAAAACAGTCGCCGTCTTAACCCCCTAGGAAGAGCTTGTAGCAGCTAATGCTGAAATTAAGCGGCTTTAAGAGCTGCTTAAAACCAGAAACACCCCTACACCTAGTAAGGAGTTATTAGATACCTAGAGACTTGCTATAGTCCTTAAGGCCCTAGCCTAACGTACAGCATTAGTATTGTTATAGTCTATAAAGGTTACGGACCCCCTATTACTTATAGACGGAACTGACCCTGTATTTAACAATTAAAAGCTTTAACTGTAAAACAAGCTTAAAGTTAATATAAACTACTTCCCTACTACCTAAGCTAAAATAGCGTATATCTTTAGCCGTATTGGTAGGGACGCATAGATGCATCTATATCTATAATATGCCTAGGACTTAGTAGACCCCTTCCTCTCTAGAGAAGAGATAATTAACTACCTATCTTTTATTTATAAGAACCCCTTTAAGATATAGAACGCCTATCTTAACTATAAAGCCCTTAATATAAAAATAATAGAGACCTTCTTGGTCTTCTAGACCCGCTTTCTATACCTAGCTAGATAGGCTCGAATCCCCTAGAAAGATTTAATGCTAGACCTCTTTAATAAGCTTACCCTAGACCTATAGCGCGCCGAGCTACCGGTTTATACTACTATATAGACGCTAAAGGAACTTATAGACTAGTGCCTAGCTATTAACTAGGGCCTCTACCAAATTAAGGTATATGCTAAGCAGTATAAGACTAGAAGCTCTACTAACTAGAATATAAGTACTATAAGAACAGGCTATAGCGCCCTAGTAAGATCTATAACCCCTATGGTACTAACTATACTGCCCGCCATTAACCTAGCGGCTAGCTATATAGCTAGCCCCGCTATAGGTCCGGCGAATACTTAACCTATATACAGTAACTCCTGAAGATAGGCCCTTAGTAATTAAGGAGCCTGCTTTTTATACAGCCAAAAAGACTACTTTATAAAAGACTGCCTAATAGCAGTAAAGACAAATAAGGTCCTGTTAATTTAGGAGAATAGTATAAAGTTAGAAAAAAAGAAACCCTAAAGCAAGACTCCTCTCTAGGGTTAAAAGGAATTAACATATTATATATTAATCTGGGTTGGCTAATTAGTGAAGGAGGCTGCACTATCCCTTATACTTTATTCCGTAATAGATATTAAGTTTTAACCTCTGCTTTGGCTAACTCTAGAGCAAATACCTTTGCCTTAATAGATATATAGTATGCTGTAAAGCTAGCTAACCTTTTAAATATACCCTTTAAAGAACTGCCTAAACCAATTCCTATTTATGGGTATAATGGACGGATAGAACCACCCATTATGACTATCTTATGGATTTACCTCTATATAGACGGACGAAGGTAGTATAATGTCCCCTTTCTTATTACAGACCTAGGAAGCTATAATATAATCTTAGAAAGAAAATGGCTAGCCTATCTAGGCTTACAGCTTAATATATAGAGTAGACGGCTTATCTAGCCTAAAACCCTACCCCCAATACCTTCTTTTATAAAGGAAATTAGCATTACAATAGAAAATCTTATACGGCTATAGATAGATACTGTCTACTAGGCTAATGCTATACATAGGGACCAGGCCTTTAAGAAAGATATATAGCTTAATCCGCAACGGGTCTATATACTACGCCGCCCCTAGACTACTAATATCGCACCACTAGCACTAGAAACCTAGGAAGTTAGTAATAAGCTAGCTAGCTTAGGCCCTATACAGCTATAAAGAGTAGTAAGGAATATTGGATGCTATACTAAATATATAGACCGGAAGGATAACTTATGGAAGATAGAATAGGAGCTAAGGAGGGTTATAACCCCTTTACCGCAAAATATAGTCTATAGAACGTCCGTAAAGAAACCTATAAACCTCCCACTAGTTAATATCTGCTATATTAGTGCTATAGGGTTTTACTAGAACTTAAAATAGCCTAATACCGTTGCCTTTACAACTAGCTTATATAAAATTAACTGGATAATTAAAGATAAAGAAGCCCTAGCCTGTAACTAGCTTAGTAGGAAAAGTAAGCTTATAGATAAGAAGCTAGTAGAATAGAAACTACCCCACTAATACTAGGAATTTAAGGACATATTCTCTAAGGCAGTATCTAATATACTCCCGCTTTACTAACTATATAACTATAAGATTAAGATTAAGCCAGATAAAGAAAATACCCTTAGTTATAGCCCCCTCCGCTAGCAATCTACTAATAAACTATAGGCTACTAAGTAGTATCTTATTAATAACCTTAATAAGGGCTTTATTAAGCCTAGCTAAGTCCCCTTTACCGTACCTATTCTCTTTATAAAAAAGCCTAATGGCGGACTTTGTTTCTATATTAACTACTATAAACTAAACTATATAGCCCGCAAAGACTAATATCTGCTGCCCTTACTTAAGGAAACGCTAGCCCATATAAATAAGGCTAATATTTTTATAAAGCTTAATATCCGCTAGGCCTTTTACTAAATTAGGATAAACCTAGGATTTAAGGATCTTACTACATTTTAGACCCGCTACAGATTATATAAATATAAAGTATTACCTTTTAGATTAACTAACGGACTAGCTACATACTAGCGGTATATAAATAACGTACTCTTTAACTACCTTAATAACTTCTGCATAGTATACCTAGATAATATTATAATCTACTCTAAGAATAAACTGGAACATTAGGAATATGTCTATAAAGTCCTATAATAGCTCTATAAGGCTAGTCTCTAGGCCAATATTAAGAAGTTAAAATTTAGTGCTAAGCGTATAAAGTACCTAGGGTTTATTATTAGTATAGACGGAATTAAGGCTAACCTAGAGAAGATAGCCGTAATTAATTAGTAAACACCCCCATGGACTATAAAGGGGGTATAATTATTTTTAGGTTTCTATAACTTCTACTAATGCTTTATTAAGAACTATAGTAGGATCACCTAGCCCCTTAACTGTCTTACTAGGAAAGACCAGCCCTTCCACTTTAACGCTATATATAGGCAGGCCTTTAATAAGCTTAAAAAACGGCTAGTATTAGCTCCCCTACTTACCCACTTTAACCTAAAATAGCCCTTAATGCTAGAAACTAATGCCTTAAATAGCGTGATAGCTAGTATCTTTTCCTAAAAGCAACTAGATAGAGAATAATACCCTATTATATACTATTTAAAGACTAGAATAGATGCCGAGCTAAACTACTATATCTATAACAAAGAAATGCTGGCTATTATCTCTAGCTTTTAGCACTAGTGTATATAGCTAGAAGGGACCCCTAAGCCTATTAAGGTGGTTTTAGATCATAAGGCCTTAGAATACTTTATAATAATAAAGGCCCTTATAGCCTGGCAGGCACGCTAAGCAGATATCCTATCTTAGTTCCACTTCCTAATTATATATAGGCTAGGCGCAATTAACTGTGTAAATGCCCTTATAAGGCGTAAATAAGACCTAAATAACTAGATTGCTATAAAGATTATATTATAGACCTAGATGCTGCTACGACTAGAGCACCTTAACCCCTAAATATAGGTAGAACTAAATATAGACCCCGTAAAGGCTAAGATGTGCCCTATTAACACTACAGAACTTAACCTTATTAATAAACTGCTATAGGTAAACCGTATGGCCCCTTTTCTACAGGAGTACCGCGAAAAGGTAAAGGATGCTACTAGCCTATAGTCCCTTAAAAACAGACTGCTTAAGTATTAGGAACGGCTAGTAGTAGCAGAGGAATAAAATTTATGGACTTAGCTTATCGCTAAAGCACATACTTAGGTCTCTACAGCTTACCCTAAAAAAAATAAGACCTGTAAAATTATTAGCGACCGCTACTACTGGCCTAGAATGGTTATAGATATTAACCGCTATATATAGAACTGCGATAACTGCCGTAGGTCTATAATTCTATAAGATAAGACCCTAGGGCTATTAAAGCCACTTCTAATACCAGAACGCCCCTGGCAGCATATCTCTATAGACTTCTATAAGTTACCTATGGACCGTAACGGATATAATATAGTTATAATTCTAGTTAACCGCTTTGGCAAGCGCCTGTTCTTAATCCCCTATTATAAGAATATTAATGCTAAAGAGGCGGCCCAACTGTATATCTACTATATCTACTAAATTTACGGACTACTAGATACTATCGTATCTAACTATAGGCTATAGTTTATATTAGCCTTCTAAAACGAGTTTACCTAAATCCTAGATATTAGGCTAAAGCTCTCCACAGCATACCACCCCTAGATAAACGGTTAGATAGAGATTGTAAATTAATACTTAGACTAGAGACTCCAGCCCTTTATTAATTACTTTTAAGATAACTAGAGTAAACTACTACCTATAATAGACTACGCCCAGGCAACCCTACCCTATAACTCTATAGGGTTTGCACCTATTTAGCTAGAAATAGAATACTTACCCTATATAAGCTTTAACTAGGAGAGACCGGAAGGACCACAGACCATATATAAAAAACTATCTTATAAGGAAGCATAGCAGTATGCTAGACGCTTAGAAGAAGTATAGATAGTAGCCTATAAGAACCTAAAGAAGGCCTAGAAATTAATGGAATAGCAGGCAAATAAGTATAGGCGCGAGCCTAACTTTACCGTAGGTAATAAGGTCTAGGTTATAACAAAGAACTAGAAGATAGAACGGCCTAGCTATAAGCTAGACTATAAAATAGTAGGACCGTATAAAATCCTTAACAAAGAAGGCAACTTATATAAGGTTAAACTCCCAGACTTAATTAAAGTCCACCCTGTTTTCTTATTAGATAAGCTATAGAAAGCTGTAAATAACCTACTACCTAGACAAAAGAATAAGCCTCCACTACTAATTTAAGTTAATGGCGATAACAAATAGGAAGTTAATAAAATACTAGCCTATAAACTAGTATAAGGAACGCTAAAATACCGTGTCTAATAGAAAGGTTATAATCTAGACCTAACCTAGGACCCTGCCTGGAACTTTATAGGTTACCCCTAGAAGCTTAAAAAATTCTATAACCAATACCCTAACGAGCTAGGACCCCCAAAGTATCTAGACGAGTAGATGGAGTGCTAGTATAGTAAAGATAATAAGCTACCTGTTAAGCATATAGATAAGAACACCTTATGGACATAATACGGACATATAAAGCCTGAGGGCAGGCCTTTTTAGAGGGGGGGGGTAATGTTACGGCGCTAGTAGAAAACAGTACTAGTAAATTGCCGTTAGATTACCGCAACTTGCTATTATATAATGGCAAGTTGCCATTATGTGACTAGAGGATTGTATATAGCTTTAAGCGGTGCTTCCGTTCTTCCCCTTTCCTTTCTCTAGCTTTGGATTCTCGTTTATAGACAATCCAATCGTATAGGCTTGCGCGACCTTCTTGCCGTACTCGTGCCTCAATTAACCGAGTCGCTAACACTTATAAAGAATTATTATAATCTTTTAGGCGGTTACTATGGTTAAGCTAAAATAGTGGAATTACTTTAACGCAAATACTATTAGCTAAAACTTAATTAGAAAGTAAAGGAGTATATTAGCTACGATAAGAAGTGTTAAGTATATAAAATTTAAAGGTATAAGCTATAGGGTTTACTTAAATTATTTCCTCCCACTAGCAAACTATAGCGATATTATGCTATAGATTTTATTACGGATCTTCTACTATTTAAGAATAAGTAAGGATAAATATATAATTTAGTCCTTATAATTATTAATAGGGTTTATTAAGGAGCGAGTATAAGCGGTAATAATATATAGCAAAGTAGATATTATTAAGCTATATATATAAACTACGTAATATAGTTAAGACATTGCGTAAGGTAAGAAGGTAAGGAAACGGGAAGAAAGGGTATATATTATTAGTTTGGTTACTTGGTCAACACATACACAGAGTAAAATAGGATTTAAGTAGCAGTCCTAGCAGAACTTGGCAGGATTTGGTAAACTTGGCAGAATATAGCAGAATGCGGCAGATTGCCATTAGATTGTCGTCTCGCGGTCGGTCTCTTCTTGCTGCGTCAGTGGAAATAGGTGGACATGTATAAGGTGTTACGGAGGTGTCCTATAACAGGGTTTAAAGTATATTTAATACCTTCCTATTAATAAGACGATTAATATATAAGTGCTTATAAACCTAATTAAGGAGAAATAATTTCTTAAAATAGATTAACTATACTTTATTATTACTAATAGGGGCAGCGTTTTTATAAGCTAGTACTAGTTAGACCTATACTTCTATTTAGAGATAGACTACCATTATAGTATAGCCATTTATTTATAGATATATACGTAAATAGAACGCCAGAACTAGGAACTAGAGTCTTACCTATAAATATATTTAAACTACTAGTAAGATAATTAGTATAAGCTACTTCTATACACGGAATACGCTTATAACTTAAAGCAATACTTATTGCATAAGTATATACTAATCTAGATTGCCTATAGCGTTTAACTATCTAGGTTTAATAGTATACCTAATAATTACTAGCTAAGACTGTATAATTAATTATAGGATCCTACTAGGAAGTTTAAAAATATATACTAAAGAGTATAAGGGTACCTTAAGTAATAGAAGTATATAAAGGAGAGCTTATAAGATGCCCAGAAGCAGTAAAGACTTTAGTATAACTATATAAATAAAAAGACCCATATTTATTAATAACCATTTTAAGAGATTTAATATTTTATAGTAATAATTTATATAAATAGAAACAGGACTTATTAGAGTCAATAAAAAAAACTATAATGTTTTTTAATATATTGCCTTTAAAAAAAGACAAAGTAGTTTTATAAGTACTTTAGTTAAGGAAATATAACCTAGATATTATAGGGCCTTATAGGAGTATTATAGTGGACTTATAAATAAGCTTAATATATAAGTATAACAAATTATTATACCAACTAATATGGAGTAAGCGCCCAATAGATTAACTCTAATTATATTTTAAGATTTACTATAGTAAGTAAAATTATTTATAGTAGGGACTGTGTCCTTAAATATATAAATTCATCCTATAGATCTATTTTAGTATATAAAGTATATAAGGTACATTAGATATATAAACAGATCCTATAATTGCCATAAATTTTATATACTAAGATGTGGTTATATAACTTGCTTACCATTTATTATATTTCTCTTAACTTAGTTTATTAATCCTCTGGTTAAATTCCTTAATCCCTATAAATGGCTATGCCACTTATTATATAAAGTTTATAACACTTACCCCTCCTTTCCATTTTTATCCTTAAAAATACTTATTATCTCTAGGTTATTAATTAGAGGTGTATTAAGTCCTAATTAAATTTTACAACTTTCTTTATTCTTAATTCCTTCTATTAAATTTTTGGCATTTAAGTATTATACTTATATTATTCTAACAATTATTTTATTAAGTAAAATTATGCTTTTTTGTTCCCATTGTACTAAAAAGAAGTTGGTCTAACCTTCCTTCTGTTTTAAGTATACAAACATAAATATACATTCTTTTTATAATATTTATTCTATATCTAATGCTAAATATATTATTATTTATTGCTTAACGTCCGATTCGGATCCCTATTGGGCCCACGCGGACTACTCCTTATATACATATAGGGAGAAAACTCTTTTGAGAAAACCCCGTAATCCGTCTCCCCGCCTTTTGGGACTCGCCTACGAGGCGCCTACGAGTCATCTATAGTGCTCTACTACCTTACTTTTTGACCTCCTTGGGAACCACTGCTGCCGTAGAATGCTAAATATATATATATCCTATAACTCTTTAAAGTCTTTTAATTCTTTAGTTGATTTATTTTAAAATTTTATATATAATTTTTAGCTAAGAAGCTTAGTAATAAACTCTTATTTACTTTTACTAAGATTTATTATTTTTAAAATAAAAATTAATCTATACTAAATGATTTTGTAATAAGGAGTACTATACCCTTAAAATATATTTTATCACCTATACTTATCTACTTTATCTTAAGAGAGTTTATAAGAAAATTTGCTTAAAGAAATTCTATTTAATGGAATAGGGTTTTGCTAAGCTTTAAAAAAGAATTTTAATTAAATAAATATGCAAATAGCTTATATACTAATAATGGGGTCTTTTATTTCTTCTTTAGCTTATTAATTACCTTTAATTAATAAATTTTTTATTTTTTAATTTTTAAAAAAGACTTCCTAACCTAATTAATGGTAACACTTTTATACCTTTTCTTTAATATTTTCTAAAATTCCTTATAATTTTCTTATTAAACCTTATAAAATATTTATCTATTAATTTGTTTATAACTTAGTATTTTTTAATTAGCTATTTGTCCTTTTTTAATCCCTATATGTTTTAGATTTATAAACTAGTAACTCTTAGTTTTTATATACTAGTTTTAGTATAGTAATATGCCATATTAAGTAAATTTTTATTTTTAGTAATAAGTCTAATCTATATATAACTTCTAAAATTAATATAATTTAGCTTTTTGTTTAGGCTCTTACTTTTAAATTTTTTATATAATAATTATACTTTATTTTCTTTTTTAAAATCTAGTCCCTTAAATCTCTTCTAATTATAATATTTATTTTATTTATTTTTATACCAATTTGGCTGTCTTATTAATTTATCCATCTCTTTTTAGCTGTTTTATTAGGTTTTTTTTACTTATTATAATATTAACAATATTATAGGTATATAACTATAATATAATAGGACTAGCCCAGTTACAGTAGGAATGTCTTAATAAAACACTTAACAGATAAATTCTACTAAATTCCGCCAACTTAATCGAATTCTACTAAATTCCACTAATATAATAAAATTTGGTTAAAACCTGTTAAAACCTATATGCGCTTATATCCACGCGTCTACTACTAAGACCCCTAAATATTTAGTTATAAGCTTCCTATATTCCTTTCTCTTCTTTATATAACATCTTATTTTCTATAAGAGCTATATACCTATAGGTTTAGATAGAATTTATATTATTCCTTTAAATCTTCCCTAAAGTCTCTTTACGCCCTTATATTATGTTGCGTTAATATAACTGCTATTAAAATGGCAAACAACCTTAAATCCTATATATTAACTATAAGCATTATAACCCTAGTTAGGGAATAGTTAACTATAATATAAGAGGCCTTTATAGATGCCTTAGCTTAGTAGCGGGCTATACTAAAAGCCTAGCATTAGTAATTAATAGAAGCACTCTATAAAGAACTCCGTAATATCTAAGTACTTATATTAGAGACCCCAACACTACCTATAAACAAAATTAATATAATAGTATCTAAGCCTAGCCCCTTAAACGCGAACATTAAACTAGTAATAGTAACTTAACCCATATCTATAATAAATTTAATACCTACTATAAAATCTAAAAAGCTCCTTAATCCTCTAATATTTAATAGAAATTAAAATAACCTATATCCCTTTATAATAATAATAATTCATTGCTTAACGTCCGATTTAGATCCCTTTTAGGCCCACACGGACTACTCCTTATATATATATAGGGAGAAAACTCTATATAAGAAAACCCCGTAATCTATCTCCTTGCCTTTTAGGACTCGCCTATATAGCGTCTATAAGGTCGCCTGCATAGCGCCTACAAGGCGCCTGCGAGTCACCTATAGTGCTCTACTACCTTACTTTTTAACCTCTTTAGGAACCACTGCTGCCGTAACAAGCCTATAGACGCGCTAGTATTACAAACTTAACTCTACTACTATAGAGTTATTAGTAAGCGCCTAGTACTTACCCCTTTGCCTTCTATTATTATTTTCTTTATAACCCGGAACTGGTCTAGTATATTTTAGCTAAGAAGGAGCTCTTGCTGCACCCGGCCTAAAAAGACCAAAACCAACCAAAAGAACCCTAAAAATCACCTAGAGAATCCCCCTAAGATACATGCATCGCAGGGGAGGCACACGTCGAACGACGGTGGTTCGCACTCGCGTACGACCGCCAGAACCACGCCCAGCAATAGCCCTCCACAACAAAGACGGGCGAATACTATACCATAAAGCGGAAATACCTCTATTAAGAAAGCATCTAATAAAATATAAAGCCTATTAGATGTGTCTAGTATCCAAAATTATAGGGGAGTAACCGTTAGCTATAATAAACTAACACAGCTAGTAGAATGGCTCCGCCAGTCTAGTAAACCTTAGGTGCCCCTTTAGTAAACCCTTAATTAAATCCTCTAATGGCTAAGCAAAATTAAAAATAAATAAAACCCCCTTTTACTAGTGAACTGTACCTAGGCCGCCATAGCTGCGCTTTTATAGTATAGGGAACCTACCCCCTATAAGACAATAACCGGGTATATAATTATAATATAACCAAATACAGAAAAAGTAGAGGAGCTTAGGGGATAATTAGAAATAGAAGTTCTTATAGAGATTTATAAAGAGGTCTATAACGCTGTCATTGTCTAATACCTTAGAAGTGGAGACATTAGAGTTACCCTAAAGGACTAATAGGCAAAGGAATAAGCCGTAAGGGTAGGGGACAGGCTAGGTAAATATATTAGCATAAAAGTACTCCGTAAGGATTACCTAGTTGAAGTCCTAGCGGTTTCTATAAGCCTTAGGGTAGAAAAGGGACGCTAGGCAGATAATACAGCAATTATATAGGAGATAGTAAGATAAATGGAACGCCTTATTTTAGGACTTAAGATTACCCGAATCTAATAGCTTTAATAGGAAAATGTAAACTAAGTATATAATAAGAATAATAAGAGGATATAAGGGTTGCTAGAGACTTGCTAGGGAGACACTAGACAAACGCATAGCTCCCTTATTATCAGTATATATATACTAGGAATGCAAAAACTCCTTATTTAAAAAGGAATAATTATAAATAGCCTTATATATAATATAAGACTCTATAACTATAGACTACGCCTAGAACGATGCTATTGTTGTGTATAATAGGGATATACCTAAACTACATACGCAGCACAGGTGTGCTGCGGCCACTATACAGGCCCCTATAATATAAAATACTGCTTAAACTAAGACTAAATAAAATGCGTAAACTGCCACCGAAGCATATATAAGGCGTAGGAGAGAGAAGACTGCATTAAATACAGGAGACGGAAGGCAAGGGCTTAATAGCTATAGGAATAACTACACGCTAGGTTATATAAATGGAAATAACAAGCGATAAGCTAGGGGGACATAGGTACCTTCTCAGCGTTTCCTACCTTTAGTAATAGGGGGCTAGGCTAGCTATCCCAAGCCTTAATAGGCTAGAAGCGGCGCTGCGCGATATTACTAAACCAAACAGGGATATAAGGGTTATAGGGGATATAAGGGTTATAGGGTATATAAGGGAGAGGACGCCCTATAGGAAGACCCCTATGGACATCTATAGCAAGCTTAAGACTAGGATAATTAAGAATTAGACTTAACGCGGCAAATATAACATTTGTAGCCGACCTATAAAGGGTATATAGCCGACCAGTAAAATCAGGGGAAGAACCAGAGATAATAACAGATTTAGATATAGAAGCGCTAGTAGGAACATAAGACACAGAAATAGAAAGCTCTATACAAAATAAGTAGTAACTAGGGTATAGATATAAGAGATAGAAGTTCTAAATATTTTAGAGAAAGTAGAAATAGAAGAAGCGAGGAATAAAGAAGAAATAAAGGACCCTTGCTAGGGGTCCGCCACCTATCCATTATATAGTATAACTGCGGCAATACAAACCACCGTCTTATAAGGCCCCTACTAGACAGTCTAGACCTAGAGAAATACTATATCCTTACTATATAAGAGCCGTATTATAATACCTATATATAATTAATATACTGCCCCTAAGGATTCTAGCTCCTATACGAACCAAAAGCAGCTATACGCGTATACTTTATAATTAGTAAGGCTATCAGCCTGTCCTTATAGTTATAGCAGGCAATTAACCTAGATATTATAGTTATAACAATCCAGATATATAGGGGACTGGTATAAATTATTAATGTGTATAACCTTAGGGTTAAAGGCGTCCTATAAACAGAGAACATTATATTAGTAATAAGCTTACTGGAAACTAAAGGCACAAAGTCTATTTTATTAGGAGACATAAACCTCTACTACCTGCGGTAGGGAAGTATCCATATTGCTGCTAACTAATAGGTAGAGTGCCTATTAAGAGCTATAAACATCTAGGGCCTTAAGCTGGCCACCCCCCTAGGAGCAATTATATGGCAATAAGGTACCGCTAGAAGTATAATTAACCTTATATTTATAGACAAAGGCCTATACTAGAGACTTAAAAGGTGCAACCCTAAAGAAGAATAGGTACTTGCCTTAAACTATATCCCTATCTAGATATAACTAGATCTGGATATTAAGGCGCAACTAAATAGTAAAAGATACGCAATAAGGAAGCTTAAGATAAACAGTTTCCTTAGTATAGTTAAATAATAACTTTAAGACCTAGAAGAAATCCACCTAATACTAAATAAGTAAGGCTTATTAGCTACCCCTAAGGAAATTAACTAAAGACTAAAAAGGATCTAGGCAGCAATTAAAAATGGGCTAAAAGAGCACTACCCGGTCTTAAAACTAGGCCCCTATACGCGACACGCGTGGTCTGTATAATGCGCGGTTTTTATTACTAGCCAATAATAAGCAAAAAGGAAATATACAAGTAGCTATAACCCTAAAGATAAGAGATAATATAAAGATATAAGAAACTAGTTAAAGAATACCCTAAAAAAAGAAGTAAGGAATAACTAGAGACAGTTTATAAATAAGCATACTTCTAACCCAAGCCTCCCCTATAATAAGGGCCTTTAGGCTATAGCGAAATAGTTAAAGAAAAAGGTAGGGCGCCTAGTAGAAGACCTATACCTACTACCCCTATAAAGAGTAGGGGAAACATAGGCCACTAATAACAATAATAAGAAGGTAAAGATTTTTATAAAAAGGTTCTTCCCCTAACTAGCTCTAGCAGACCTTAGTAATATTATAGGTAAAACACTAGTTATTACGGACGCTTTAAGTACGGTATTACGACTACTTGGGAAAGAGTCGTAGGAAGCTAGTTAGTTAATACAGGCACGGTCTAGGATAGATCTAGTAGAACCATATAACGAGGAATAGTAAGCGAGTCACATAATGTTATACGCAGTGTACGGAGTATACGCAGTGTACATCTATGTATAACACGTATAACACGTACCTTATGTACAAGAGAGGATTTCTTAGGAGTACGGTTATATATTTAAAGGACCTTAGTCCCTACCGTAAATAGTTCTCTTCTTATAGTGAATCTTAGAATATAATTAGAGTTAATCTATTAGGCAACCACTCCACTAGTTATTATTATGTTGTTGTTTTGTTCTTACTTATATACCCAGCCTAATAATAGGACCCACCGTAGTCTAAGCTACAAGATTCCGTTACACATTTACTACTAAGGTTATAGTATTAAATAAGATTGAATAATATACCACCTAGAGCACTAGTTATAACGGCGTTAACGGTAGCTATAACCTTAGGGCTAGGTGATACCAGTATAGATAATAGGGATTCTCAAGTAGTTACACAAGGTTAGTTATAGGAAATGGTTAATCACTTATAAGATAATAATAGGATACTTAAAGAACGCATTAATAGAATTAAAGCAGTAAAGATTAAGCTACCTTTAATTAAACGATTCTTAGGAGAAAAGTTAAAGCTTAAAGGATTTCTTACGCAGATATACTTTAAGGTAGTACAGGAAGAAGCAAAGTTAGTAACATTGTTAGATTAAGTAGCCTATACAGGATTGTTCCTAACGGGGAGGGCACTTAAGTGGTTTAAGCCATATCTTACGGAAATACAGGCTAATGGTATAATAACTACTAACCAGGACGTACGGTATATATTTACCAGTTAAAACGGGTTCGCAAAATAACTAACGCAGATATTTAGAGACCTAGAGGCCACAACCATAGCAGAATAAAAGCTTTAGAACTTAGTACAACACACTTTAGCAATTAAGTATATAACACAGTTTCAAACACTAGCTATGTAGGTTAAGTGGAATAATAGGGCGCTTATGGCACATTATAAACAGGGACTTAAGGCTAAAGTCCAGGACGCAATTATCCTAATAGAAGATATGGATACTCTAATAGAGTTAATAGATTAGTTAATAAAGATTAATAATAGGATCTACCAAAGGGAATAAGCTAAGAGAGGGCAAGATAGAGTTCCACAGTCGTATAAGGCGCAGAGTATGCAACAACAGACACAGAGTTAAAAACCATAGAATGGCGTAGAGCTAATAGACCTAAGTAGTACCAAAAAAACCTAAAGGTGGGAAAAGAAACTATAGAAACCTAAAGGTTAAGGATTAAGTAATTAAAGGACCTAGGAGTAGAGGCCAAACCAAAAATCTCAGTAGTAGAAGACGTTTAGGCGGACTCCACAGCAAGAAAAATGGTTTAAAGATAGGGCTTGCATAAATTATAGAAAATAAGGTCATTTCGCTAGAGACTATAGAGGTAGTCAGAGTAACTATATAGTAAAGGGAACTAGACCAGCAGGAGGCACATATATATAGAGGGACAACGGTGCACTACAAGGAACAAAAGAGTGTTTAATTAATAGTTTTATATATTATTATAACAACACATACCGAATTTATGAGGACGCCAAGTACGGCGCAAGCTATTGGCTATAGGAGCCATTATTATCTAAGTTTAAAGGAACCAATAAACCAGCTTATAAATCGGACATTAAAGACGATAAATTTAACACAGGCGAAGCATTTACCAACAATAAGGTAATAAAGGCAGCTTACTAGAAGTATGCAAACCTTAAAGAAGTCAAAATAGAAGTAAAGACTAAGACTATTACAAAACAAGGTTTAGTAATGGGTATTACAACACCATTAAATACGATTTCTATCGCTTTATAAGATAATAGGAGTAATATTTAAAAGAAACTAAGTAAGTAGATAACTACTCATGCTAGCTTATTACTTAATAAAGGCAAAAGGCCACAGGCTTAAGATTCTTAAGAAGAGATAAAAGAAGCTCAAGATTTTTAAAACAAAATAAAACATACCTAAGAACCCACAACAGAAGAAAACCGATAGAAAAGGGTAGTAACTTAGTTTAGTAACAAATAAATAAGTATAGGACACAAGTTTAAGAACTATAAGTTTAGGGAACAAATAAGAACGTTAGCAATCCTAGGTAAATATAGTATTTAGCCTAAAGATTAAATAGTTAATACTAGGATCAAAAAGCAAGACGACTATAAAGATCTAGCTGCAAGACATAGAAAATAAGAAACTATAGATAAGTTTAGAATAAAAATCATCATATAGCAAGAGTAAAAGCTAGATAAGAGGTCAGCTATACTAGGTTATATAAGGGACAGAGCACCTATACGAAGAGTTATTAATAGGCTAAGTGCAGGAACACCTAGGGTAAAATGGTTAGATAAATTAGAATAAGAAGAGGATCTAGATATTCTAACCAGGTTTAAAGAAAGACATACTAAAGGATATTATAATATAGTGATAATAAGGTACTTTCTAACAGATAGACTATATACACTAAACCAGTTATACGGAAAGTGGTATAGGTAACAACACAATAACAAATAGAAAGACTTTTATATATAGCTAGACAAAAAAGTTATCCAAGACTAACCTATTATAGAAAAACGCATAAGTTATATTAAAGGAGTGTTAATTATAATATTAAGGAACCTAAAAGAAGGATCTAGGGACTAGAGAAGTAAATAATAAATCTTAATACCCATAGCAGAGATACCAGTAGTTAGGTTAACTAGGTATAGGTTTAAACTTAAGGACGAAGACGAACTAAGAGTTAACCTAAAACATATAGCGCATTATACACTATTATGGATAGCTTGTGTGGATAATATATATAATATATATAGAGCACCTAAAGACAGAAACCAGAGGTACCTAGTAAGGATATATTAGGCACTAGAGAAAAAGCGGTTTAGAAATGCTAAGTATATATATAGTTAGCACCCAGTAGAAGTATAAGGTTAAGGGAACTTAATACTTTAACCAGGAAGATTCCTTACGGAAGAATGCCTAAATAGATAATAGTAGTGGGAGTGCCTAAAGAACACTTATCTATAGTATATAGAGAAAAAGAAATAAACTAAGTATTAGCCTAAGTTAAACTAAGTATAGGTAGGATCTAGCAGCCAACAGTTAGGAAAAGAGGAGGTGTATAAAACTAGAGGGAACTAGTATTAGAGCCTTAAACCCTTAAAGGAATTCAAGAATAACACCTAAATTTACAAGTTAAATAGCAAGATCAGCAGTTTAAAGCGTTAGTAGATAGTAAAGTAACTAGGAACCACATATTACTAAAGGCAGTGGAAAGGATAGGGTTACCATATAGATAGAAGGAACACTTATATCCACTTATAATAATTTTAGGAGATTAAATAGCCTATAGAGGAGGTATTATCAATCTTAAAATAGGACCTATTTAGTTAACTATTAAAGGGAGACCAGTTAGAATGTCTTTTAATATCCTACTGTTAGGATAGAATAAGGCGATACTAGGAATGCCTTAATTACAGGAGTATAATCCAAAGATCAATTGGGTTATAGGTTAGGTTAATATTAAGAATACTTAATAGCGCAAAGTGCGATAGTAAACCAAGTTAGTATAGTACTAAGTCGGAGCAATATACAAAGAGACTAAGTAAGGCTTAAGTTATATACCAAAGAGATACCATAAGTATGGTAAAAAGTTATGGTTACTAGAAAGTAAAAAGCTATTAAAGCATACAGCATAAGATCACAAGATAGAATTAAAAGAAGAAATAAGTCTAAAGTTCTTTCTAATCTATAAGCTTACTAAAACAGAGTCAGTAGCGCTTAAGGAGTTTATCCAGGAGAACTTATATAAGGGATATATTAGACCATTATAGTCATCAGCAGGATATCTAGTACTATTCATCCCAAAGAAAAACAGAAAACTTAGAATGTGTATAGACTATAGGCAGTTAAACAGCATTACTAAAAAGGATAGGTATTCTTTACCCTTAATTAGCGAAATCTAAGATAGGATAGGCAACGCAAAGATTTTTATAAAGATAGATCTAAGGTGGGCGTACCATTAAATTAGAATTAAGGAAGGCAATAAATAGAAAGCAGCCTTTAGGTCAAAGGAAGGACTATATAAGCCATTAGTTATGCAATTTAGGCTTATAAACGCACTAGCAACGTTCCAGAAGCAAATTAATAGTGTATTAGGAGAACACCTAGATGAATTTGTTATAGTATACCTTAATAACATTATTATCTACTTAAAGAGTAAGGAAGAGCATAGAGAACACGTTAAATAAGTCTTAAAGAGACTATAAGAAGAACAGATGCCAGTAGCAATTAAGAAATACAAGTTCTTTACTAGGAAGACCGATTTTATTAGATTTATCATCAAACTAGGCCAACTTAGCATAGATCCAAAAAAGATTGAGGCTATAGTGAATTGGCAAGAACTAGAGAATATTACGCAGTTAAGATTGTTCCTAGGGTTTTGCAATTACTGTAGAAGGTTTATAGCGCAATGGTTAAAGGATATTAAGCCATTTACATAGTTAATAAAGAAAGAAGAACTATAGGCATAGGGAAAGGAGTAATAAGAACTGTTTAAGAAAGTTAAAGAATTATTTACCTAAGAGCCAGTTCTTAAGATCTATTAACCAGGTCTAGAGACGGTTATAGAAATAGATACATTAGACTTTACACTAGGGGTATACTTTATACAAAAATATTAAGATAGATGGCACCTAGTAGCATATTACAGTTAAAAGATAACACTACTAGAGTTAAACTATAATATCTATAACAAGGAGTTATTAGGTATAGTTATAGTACTTAAGAAATAGAGAGCATTCTTATAAGGTATAAAGAAACTATTTATAGTTAAGACAGATTATAAGAACCTTATAGGATTCCTAATAATAAAGGAACTTAACTAAAGACAGGTTAAATAGGCGGAAATACTTATAGAATACCATTTCAAAATTCAGCATATTAAGGGTATAGACAATGCACGAGCAAACGCTCTAAGTAGAAAGACTAAATTATAAAGTAATAAAAAGCTATTAGGAGCTTTATTGCAAAAGGATTAAGATAGATTAATTAGGTATAATTATCTAAAAATTATAGCAACCAGGGAAAGTCAGATCTATAAATTACTAGAGAGTAATTAAACATAGAAGATCTAAGAGGTATAGATAGAGGATCTAGACTTAGAGCAATATAAAAATAGAGAAGTAACATATATACCTAAGTCTATTACAGAAGAATTTATTAAGGAATTCCATAAGGGAATAATATAAGGACATAATAGAGCTATAGGCTTAGTATTAAGGCTTTAAAAGGAGTATATTATTTAAGAAATCTAGGGACTAGTAAAATAAGTTATAAAGAAATATCTAGATTGCTAAAGGAACAAACCAATAAGGCATAAGCCGTATAGAGGGCTACAACCTGTTAAAGTACCAGGAAGACTATAGGAAGTTATATTATAGGACTTTATTGTTAAGTTACCAAAGTTAAGAGATCCTATTATAGGACAAGATTATAATGCGATTTTAGTAATAGTAGACAAGCTAATAAAGTAGGGATACTTTATAGCATGCACTAAAGAGATATCAGTAGAAGATGTCACTAGAATTTATATAAAAGAAGTATTTATAAGACACAGAGCACTAGATAAAATTATATTGGATAGAGATCTAAGATTTATAGTAGTATTTTAGGAAGTGTTTCTAGCAGAATAAGGAGTTCGCGCAGTAATATCTACAGCGTATTATCCGCAGATGGACAGATAAACGGAAAGACTAAACTAGACACTAGAATAGTATCTAAGGCATTATATTAACCACGTATAGAATAATTAGGTATTATTATTACCAGTTATACAGTTTGCATACAATATAATACCACAAGAAGGAATGGGGACATTACCATTTAAGGCAAATTATGGATACGAGCCAAGAATATCGTTATTACTACATTAAGTAAAAAAGACAAGTAGCACAGCTAAGTAAAGAATAGAGACGTTAATAAATCTTTATACAGACCTTAAAGAAATAGCTAAACTAGTATAAAAACGAATAAAAAGGTATTATAATACTAAGAGATCTAAGGGACCAGATCTTAAGGAGGGAGATAAAGTATAGCTATTACACAAAAATTTTAAGAGTTAATAACTAAGTAAGAAGTTAGACTATATTAGACTAGGACCTTTTAAAGTCAAGTAAAGAACTTTATTAGTTACGTATAAGTTAAACCTACTAGCCAAAATAAAGATCTACCCTATATAATATATCACAATGCTAGAGCTAGTATACGGGAATATTAAGCCACTAGTCTATAAGGCAGACACGTATAAAGGACAAAAGGAAGATAAATAGCAAGTTTTAAAGATTATTAGTTACGAGGACATAGATAACAAAACGTGGTATAAGGTAAAGTAAATAGGCTATAGTAAGACTACCTAGAAACCACTAAGCAACTTAAAAAACACTATAGGAAAGGTATAGGAGTATTAAAAGAAAGTAGGTTAGGTAATATTAACAAAGAAAGATCACCAAAGAATAAGTCACCTAAGGGGGACCTAAGAGGAGCAATTGCCAAGCTACTTAGAGTTATTTCCCTTATAGGAGGAGAGCCAGTCCTTTTATCACCCAGCTTAAACAAACCCTATTAAACCAGTTTCTACTCCTTAGAATAGACCTTCTTACGCACTTTCTCCAGACGAAGAAGACGGGTAGAGGCCGATAGATAGGCTTTAAGGGCACGCTGTTAAGCAGCTATAGCCTCCTGCTCTACTTTCTACGAACAATAAAGCTTATCTAAGGCGCTTAAGAGCTCACCGTTAAGCTTTATAGTGGCAGATTAAACACGAGACCCTATAATAAGTTACTTAGGGAACTTAAAGACTGTTAAGAGTTATAGGGCGCGCACACTTAGCATTAAAGACAAAGCAAACATTGTAGAATAATTAAATATTTGCTTTAGTACACTCCAAACAAAATAAGGGTTATTAAGACGAGGGACTTGCTATTATAATATATACCAACCCCGCTTTTGCACAGCAAGAATACGGAAATAACATTATCTCACTAAGCGATAGTATGGCAGCCACGGTACAAGCATAGCGTTACGCTTATAAAGAAGAAGAAGCTTTAGGTATAAGGAGTAAGGATATTAACCAGACTAATTAAACAGACATTATACCTCTAGTGGACAACTTGGAGATGTTAGGAATCTTCAAGAACAAAAATAAAGAGAAGGGAGATAGTATTATGGACGCTTTAAGTACGGTATTACAACTACTTAGGAAAGAGTTATAGGAAGCTAGTTGGTTAATACAGGCATAGTCTAGGATAGATCCGGTGGAACCATATAATGAGGAATAGTAAGCGAGTTATATAATGTTATACGCAGTATACGTCTATATATAACACGTATAACACGTACCTTATATATAAAAGAGGATTTCTTAGGAGTACAGTTGTGTATTTAAAGGACCTCAGTCCCTACTGTAGATAGTTCTCTCCTTATAGTGAATCTTAGAATACAATTAGAGTTAATCTGTTAGGCAACCACTCCACCAGTTATTATTACGTTGTTGTTTTATTCTTACCTATATACCCAGCCCAATAACAGGACCCACCGTAGTCTAAGCTACAAGGTTCCGTTACACAAGTAATTTACCTGTAGGTTAACAGCGATATAATAATAGAGGAAATAGCCAGAACTATTAGCCGCCTTTTAAATAATACAGTACTAGGACTAGATGGAATTCCAAATAAGGCCTTAAAAACCTATAGACTACTTATAGCACCTTAGCTTGCAGATATAGCTAAAGCATACTTTACTATAGGCTACTACCCACGACTTAGAAGATCTATAACGACGGTTGTCCTATAAAAAGAAGGTAAAGTAGATTACTTAATCCCAGAAAGCTACCGCCCTATTACTTTAGAAAACACCCTTAGCAAAATCTTAGAAAGGGTAATAGCGGACTATATAGTAGATACGGCCGAGGAATACGCCCTATTACCATAAAGTTAAATAGGGGCAAGAAAGAACCGCTTAACACTATTAGCACTTACGCTACTCGCTACTACTATTAAGTCTATATAGGCGATGTAAAGGGACTTTATAGTATTAATGCTTAGCTTAGATATTAATGGTGCCTATAATAACATACCCTATAAGCGCCTCCTATATATCCTTAGGGCAAAGGGCTTTCCAGAATAGATTATATAATTTATTTAAGGGTTTACAGACCAGAAAGAAATATTACTAGTCTTTAGCAGATACTAGAGCCCCCCTATTGTAGTTATAATAGGAATACTATAAGGATTACCCCTCTTGCCTATACTCTTCCTTTTCTTTATAAGTAACCTACTTAACTTCTTTAAGGAAGGGGCGACCTAGGGGATAGGCTTTATTAATAACATAAACCTAATTATATACGGCCTAATAGCCGCAGAGAATTATAGAATACTAGAGAAAGCCTATAACACCTATATAGAATGGGTAAGACAATATAGAGTCTAATTCTTACTAAAGAAATACTAGCTAATCTACTTTATAAAAAAACGTAACTAATCTGTAGATCTCTAGCATATAATTTATATTTAAGGCTTTAGGGGTTAACTAGTTTAAGGCTTTAGGGGTTAACTAGTTTAAGGCTTTAGGGGTTAACTAGTTTAAGGCTTTAGGGGTTAACTAGTTTAAGGCTTTAGGGGTTAACTAGTTTAAGGCCTAAGGGTATTAGGAGTATAGGTAGATAGTAAGCTCTAGTGGAGCGTATATACGTTATAAGCGGCCTATAAGGGCTAAGCACAGTATATCGTAATATCTAGGATTGTTAATTTTATATAGGGTCTATGCTTCTAGAGGTTACGCCTATTATATATAGTAGTTATCCGGCCAACTATAATATATAGATTTAGTATTTGGGCTATAGGAGAATCTAAAAAAGGCCCCCCTAAATTACTCCTTAAACTACTCTAAAAGGTCCAAATAGCTTGTCTCTAGAGTATAACAGGCGGGTATAAGCGAACGGCCATAGTACTGCTTAAGAAGGAAGCTAATATCCCCCCCCCTATAATTATATATTAAAGCCGCTGCAATATAAAGGGTGTAAAGGGAGCGTGATTCTAATGTTATAAAGTATATTAAGACACGCCTAAATAAACTATAGAGTAACCCTAGGGTGCCCTATAGGAGAACAAACCAATAACCCTAAAGTAGGGAAGATATATTAGAGAAACAGGTAAAGAAAATAGAAGAAGAATAGTGCCGTATTAGGGCCTAGGCCTATATAGAGGAGGAAGGGAAATGTATAAGAGATTAGTAAAGATAATAGTAAGAGAAAGAAAGGAGCTAAAGTAGAGTATAAAAGAGTACTAGGAAACCATCTACTATAATATAATACTAGTTGGACTAATATTAAAGAGGTATATAAGAGTTAAAGGTATAGAGGCTATCTTAGGCAAGAGGAACCTAAGCTATAGTATAGTTAATGCTATAGGGGGTAAATACCTAAGGGCTCTAAGAAGGCCTAATAAAGGCGGAAAATATAATGGCAACACTCTTAAAAACAGGAATAATAGGACTAAAAGATTAGCTCTACTAGGTGGGTATTCTAGTAGATAGCCTAAGATGTAAATATGGCTGGCTAAAACAGACACCAAAATACGTAATACTATTATGCCCCCTACGCACCAACTGAGAAGTAATGCTCTTAGTAGCTAGCATAGAGAACTATAATATACTACTTTTAATATAAAAAGGTCTTAAGGCGGTTACCTAGTGGCTTATTAGCTAAAATATACTAGACCAGTTCCGGGTTGTAAAGGAAATAGTAATAGAAGGTAAAGGGGCGAGTACTAGGCGCCCCTTAATAACTCTACAGTAGTAGAGTTAAGTTTGCGATACTAGTATATCTGTAGGCTTATTACGGCAGCAGTGGTTCCTAAGGAGGTTATAAAGTAAGGTAGTAGAGCACTATAGGTAACTTATAGGCGCCCTATATACAAGTCCTAAAAGGCGGGGAGATGGATTATAGGGTTTTCTCATTTTCTTAAATAGAGTTTTCTCTCTATATGTAAATAAGAAGTAGTCCACGTGAGCCCAATAGGGATCTAAATCGGACGTTAAGCAATAAATAATTATTATATTTTAGCTAATAAGCCACTAGGTAACCGCCTTAAGACCTTTTTATATTAAGAGCAGTATATTATAGTTCTCTATGCCAGCTGCTAAGAGCATTGCTTCTTGGTTAGTATATAAGGGGTATAATAGTATTATATATTTTAGTATCTGTCTTAGCTAGCTATATTTATATCTTAGGCTACCTACTAGAATACTTACCTAGTAGAGCCAATCTTTTAGTCCTATTATTCCTGTTTTTAGAAGTATTACTATTATATTTTCTACCTTTATTAGGCCTTTTTAGAGCCCTTAGGTGTTTACCCCCTATAGTATTAATTATACTAGGGCCTAGGTTCCTCTTGCCTAAGATAGCCTCTATACTTTTAACTTTTATATACCTCTTTAATATTAGTCCAACTAGTATTATATTATAGTAGATGGTTTCCTAGTACTCTTTTATACTCTTCTTTAGCTCCTTTCTCTCTCTTACTATTATCTTTGCTGGTTTTTTATATATCTCCCTTCCTCCTCTATATAGGCCTAGGCCCTAATATAGCACTATTCTTCTTCTACTTTTTCTACCTGTTTCTCTAATATATCTTCCCTACTTTAGGGTTATTAGTTAGCTCTTCTATAGGGCACCCTAGGGTCCCTCTATAGTTTATTTAGGCGTGTCTTAATATACTTTATAATATTAGAGTTACGCTCCTTTTACGCTCTTTATATTGCTATAGCTTTAATATATAATTATAGGGGGGAGATATTAGCTTCCTTCTTAAGCAGTGCTATAGCTATCCGCTTATACCCGCTTATTATACTCTAGAGGTAGGCTGTTTAGACCTTTTAAAGTAGTTTAAGGAGTAATTTAGGGAGGCCTTTTTTAGATTCTCCTATAGCCCAAATACTAAATCTATATATTATAGTTGGCCGGATAACTACTATATATAATAGGCGTAACCTCTAGAAGCATAGACCCTATATAAAATTAACAATCCTAGATATTACGATATACTGTGCTTAGCCCTTATAGGCCGCTTATAACGTATATACGCTCCACTAGAGCTTACTATCTACCTATACTCCTAATACCCTTAGGCCTTAAACTAGTTAGCCCTTAAAGCCTTAGATATAGATTATATACTAGAGATCTATAGGTTGGTTATGTTTTCTTATAAAATAGATTAGCTGGTATTTCTCTAGTAAGAATTGGACTCTATATTATCTTACCTATTCTATATAGGTATTATAGTCTTTCTCTAGTGTTCTACGGTTCTCTATAGCCGTTAGCCTATATATAATTAGGTTTATATTATTAATAAAGCCTATCCCTTAGGTCGCCCCTTTCTTAAAGGACTTAAATAGGTTACTTATAAAGAAAAGGAAGAGTATAGGTAAAAGGGGTAATCCTTATAGTATTCCTATTATAACTGTAATAGGGGGGCTCTAGTATCTATTAAAGACTAGTAATATTTTTTTCTGGCCTATAAACCCTTAAATAAATTATATAATCTATTCTAGGAAGCCCTTTGCCCTAAGGATATATAGGAGGTGCTTATAGGGTATATTATTATAGGCACCACTAATATCTAGGCTAAGCATTAATACTATAAAGTCCCTTTATATCGCCTATACAGATTTAATAGTGGCGGTAAGTAATATAAGTGCTAATAGTATTAAGTGGTTCTTTCTTGCCACTATTTAATTTTATAGTAGTAGGGTGTGTTTCTTAGCTATATCTGCTATATAGTCCGCTATTACCCTTTTTAAGATTTTACTAAGGGTGTTTTCTAAAGTAATAGGACGGTAGCTTTTTAGGATTAAGTAGTCTACTTTACCTTCTTTTTATAGGATAACCGTTATTATAGATCTTCTAAATTGTAGGTAGTAGCCTATAGTAAAGTATACTCTAGCTATATCTACAAGCTAAGGTGCTATAAGTGGTTTATAGATCTTTAAGGCCTTATTTAGTATCCTATCTAGTCCTAGTACTGTATTATTTAAAGGGCGGCTAATAGTTCTAGCCATTTTCTCTATTATTATGTCGCTGTTAACCCATAGGCAAGTTACTAGTATTTTACTTATAATGTTACTAAGGTCTACTAGAGCTAGTTAGGGGAAGAACCTTTTTATAAAGATCTTTACCTTCTTATTATTATTATTAGTAGCCTATAACTTCCCTACTCTTTATAGGGGTGGTAAGTATAAGTCTTCTACTAGGCGCCCTACCTTTTTTTTATACCTATTTTACTATAGCCTAAAGGCCCTTATTATAGGGGAGGCTTAGGTTAAAAGTATACTTATTTATAAACTATCTCTAGTTATTCCTTGCTTCTTTTTTTAGGGTATTCTTTAACTAGTTTCTTATATCTTTATATTATCTCTTATTTTTAGGGTTATAGCTACTTATATATTTCCTTTTTACTTATTATTAGCTGGTAATAAGAACCGCGTATTATATAGACTATATATATTGCGTATAGGGGCCTATTTATAAGACTAGGCAGTGCTCTTCTAGCCTATTTTTAATTACTGCCTAGATCCTTTCTAGTCTTTAGTTAATTTCCTTAGGGGTAGCTAATAAGCCTTACTTATTTAGTATTAGGTAGATTTCTTCTAGGTCTTAAAGTTATTGTTTAATTATATTAAGGAAGCTGTCTATTTTAAGCTTCTTTATTGCGTATCTTTTACTATTTAGTTGCGCCTTAATATCTAGGTCTAGCTATATCTAGATAGGGATATGGTCTAAGGTAAGTACCTATTCTTCTTTAGGGTTACACCTTTTAAGTTTTTAGTATAGGCCTTTGTCTATAAATATAAGGTTAATTATACTTCTAGCGGTGCCTTATTACTATATAATTGCTTCTAGGGAGGTGGCTAGTTTAAGGCCCTAGATATCTATAGCTCTTAGTAGGCACTCTGCCTATTATTTAGCAGCAATATAGATGCCCCCCTACTATAGGTGGTAGAGGTTTATATCTCCTAATAGGATAAACTCTGTGCCTTTAGTTTCTAGTAAGCTTATTACTAATATAATATTCTCTATTTATAGGACCCTTTTAACCCTAAGGTTATATATATTAATAATTTATATAGGTCCCCTATATGTCTGGATTATTATAACTGTAATATCTAGGTTAACTACCTGCTATAACTATAAGAATAGGCTAATAGCCTTACTAATTATAAAGCATATATATATAGCTGCTTTTGGTTTATATAGGAGCTAGAATCCTTAAGGGCAGTATATTAATTATATATAGGTATTATAATACGGCTCTTATATAGTAAGGATATAGTGTTTCTCTAGGTCTAAACTATCTAGTAGGGGCCTTATAAGACGGTGGTTTATATTGCCGTAGTTATACTATATAATGGATAGGTGGTAGACCCTTAGTAAGGGTTCTTTGTCTTTTCTTTATTTCTTACTTCTTTTATTTCTACTTTCTCTAGGATTTTTAGAATTTCTATCTCTTATATCTATACCCTAGTTGCTATTTATTTTATATAGAGCTTTCTATTTCTATATCTTATATTTCTACTAGTGCTTTTATATCTAAGTCTATTATTATCTCCGGTTCTTCCCCTAATCTTACTAGTTAGCTATATACCCTTTATAGGTTAGCTATAAATGTTATATTTACCGCGTTAAGTCTAATTCTTAATTATCCTAGTCTTAAGCTTACTGTAGCTGTCCATAGGGGTCTTCCTATAGGGTATCCTCTCTCTTGTGTCCCTTATAACTCTTATATCCCTATTTAGTCTAGTAATATCGCGCGGCGTTACTTCTGGCCTATTAAGGCTTAGGATAGCTAGCCTAGCCCCCTAGTATTAAAGGTAGGAAACGCTAGAAAGGCACCTATATCCCTCTAGCTTATTGCCTATTGTTTCTATTTATATAACCTAGCGTGTAGTTATTCCCGTAGCTATTAAGCCCTTACCTTCTATCTCCTATATTTAACGCAGTCTTCTCTCTCCTATGCCTTATATATACTTTAGTAGCAGTTTACGCATTTTATTTAGTCTTAATTTAAGTAATGTTTTATATTATAGGGGCCTATATAGTAGCCGTAGCATATCTATGCTATATATATGGATTAGGTGTATCCCCATTATACGCAGTAATAGTATTATTTTAGGCGTAGTCTGTAGTTATAGAGCCTTATATTATATATAAGGCCGTTTATAATTATTCCTTTTTAGATAAGGAGTTTTTATATTCCTAGTATAAGTATACTAATAATAAGGGAACTATGCGTTTAACTAGCGTCTCCTTAGTAAGTCTCTAGCGACCCTTATATCCTCTTATTATTCTTATTATTTACTTAGTTTGTATTTTCCTATTAAAGCTATTAGATTTAGGTAATCTTAAGTTCTAGTATAAGGCGTTCCATTTATCTTACTATCTCCTATATAATTGCTATATTGTCTATCTAGCGTTTCTTTTCTACTCTAAGGCTTATAGGAACTACTAGGACTTTAACTAGGTAATCCTTACGGAGTACTTTTATACTAATATATTCTCCTAGCCTATTCCCTACCCTTATAGCTTGTTCCTTTACCTATTAATCCTTTAGGGTAACTCTAATATCTTTATCCTAAGGTATTGGACTATAACAGCGTTATAGACCTCTTTATAGATCTTTATAAGGACTTCTGTTTCTAATTATCCCTTAAACCCCTCTATCTTTTTTATATTTGGTTATATTATAATTATATACCTAGTTATTGTTTTATGGGGGGTGGGTTCCCTATGCTATAGAAGTATAGCTATAGCGGCCTAGATGCAGTTCGCTAGTAAGGGGGGTTTTTATTTATTTTTAATTTTGCTTAGCTATTAGAGGATTTAATTAAGGGTTTACTAGAGGGGTGCCTAAGGTTTACTAGACTGGCGGAGCCATTCTACTAGCTATATTAGTTTATTATAGCTAACGGTTACTCCCCTATAATTTTAGATCCTAGACGCGTCTAATAGGCTTTATATTTTATTAGATACCTTTTTAATAGAGGTGTTTCTGCTTTATAGTATAGTATTTGCCTGTCTTTATTATAGAGGGCCATTGCTAGGCGTGGTTCTAGCGGTCGCGCGTAAGTACGAACCACTATTGTTTAATATATGCCTTCCCTGCGATGCATGCATCTTAGGGGGATTCTCTAGGTGTTTTTTAGGGATCTTTTGGTTGGTTTTGGTCTTTTGGGCCGGGTACAGCAAGAGCTTCAAAAGTTTAAGGTCTAGGGATAAACTAGCAGCTAGCTCTTATATCCCTTTATAACTAAGCTCCGTCTTAAACTTTTAACAAACTATAACTAATACCCTATTAAAGCTAGCAAGGTTAGCTATAGAATGTCTTATTTAAGTAAAGACGCTATATATACTATAGATCTATTCTTCTATAATGGCGCCTTTATTAGTTTTAAAATCTTTATCTCTCTACTAGAATGAATATATAATAACGCTAGCTATAAATATATAGCTATTACTAAACTTAAAAACCTATAGTAACGGAACTAATACTTTACTAGCTTCTTTTTAGAATTTTTAAGTATTATTAGCGAGTTAGATTAGAATAAAGCCGCTAGAGTTACTACCCTTTAATAAGCTATTTCGGATAAAATTGGAGCCTAGTTAGTAGGTAGAGAACTACTAAAAGACCTATCCAAATTTGCTATAATATGTTAATAAATTAATAAGGACCTTTAATATAATAAATAAACTTATTCTTTAAAGCTAACTATATCTTATATCTAAAACTTTATAAAACTAGTATATACCCTAAAGCGTAATCCGTCTCTAAAACCTAAAAGCCCTATATATAACCCTATAGACCTTAATACCACTTAATTCTATATACCCTTAGGAACTAATAAACAAAGAACTTAAGCCATAAATAGAGAATGCTTTAGATGCGGTAAAAAGGGATATATTTAAAGGAATTATTAAACCTACCCTTTTAAAAAGGTCTACTATATTTCCTCCCAGTCCTTAAATTATACTCGCTCTATAAATTATGCTTAGTTGCTATAAAGCATCTCGCCTTTAGTTAACTTAGAAAATAAATTGTCCTAGGGCCAAGTTGCGCCTTAGGATAAAAGGTAGAAGAGTATAAGTATCTAGGCTCTTCTAGCGCTGATATATAATATAACTCCCTTAATATACTTAGAAAGTAAAAGGAAGTATAAATCCTTATAGACAGCGAAGCTACTAGTATAGGCTTTATTAATATAAACTATATAAAAACTTAATGCCTAAATTTAAAGAAACTTAATAAACCCTAAGGCCTATAAGGCTTTAACGGCAAACCCTTAATATATAGTAAACTAACGCACTACACTCTTATAAAATTGCGGATAAGCAAATACCTTAAATATGTTTCCCTATTTATAATACCTTTAAAGCATTATAAGGTAATACTTAAATATAGATAGCTAAAACGACATAACCCTTTAATTAGCTAGGTTAAAGAAATACTAAATTTCCATATAACCTACTACTAAAGTTATTACTTAAAAAACCATTTGCCCTATAAACATGCATAATTATTTAAATTTAATATAATATAAATTGCCCTTGCTATAAGCCTTAAACCAAAATAATAAAGCTATAACTACTAATTATGGTAAAGAATGTGAAGATCTTACGCTGAAACCTCTTAAAATTTGTATAATATAGGCTGTACCCTTTATCTTATTAGCAAAAAGACAAAGTTATAAAATCTTTACTATAACTATAGAAGATATTAAGAAAGCACTAGAACTAAAATAATATATTAACCCTTAACCTCTTATACCTAAGTACTATAATCTAATTAATAAGTTTAAAAAATAATTTATAGACTAACTAGCTCTACACTAAGATAAGTATAATTTTAAAATAGAACTTAAGCTTAGTATAACACTAAAGTTTAGTCCACTATACAGTATGTTATAAAAAGAACTGCTTATAATATAATAATACCTTAATAAGCATCTGGAAAAAGGATTTATTTGCCCAAGTTAATCTCTATTTACCTTACCCATATTATTTATTAAAAAACTAGAAAGAGGCTTAAAACCCTACACTAATTATTAAGCTCTAAACGTAATTATAATTTAAAACTAATATCTAATTTCCCTAATTTAAGAGATGCTTAACTGTTTATTAAAGGCATGGTACTTTATAAAGCTTAATATAGTTACTACCTTTAATAAAATCTATATATATAAAGGAGATAAGAAGTATATAGCTTTTTATATATAATAGGGACTCTTTAAATACTTAGTAATGCTATTTAGCATAAAGAACGGTCCTAGTACATTTTAGTAATGCATTAATAATATACTTCGTGAATTCCTTAATATATTTATTACCGCGTATATTAATAATATCTTAATCTACTTATCCTTGCTTTCTAAATATTAAAAATATATTAAAATAGTCCTTAAATGCTTATAAAATGCGGGCTTATAATATAATATTAAGAAATACAAGTTTTATACGTCTAAGGTTATATACTTAGGCTTAATTATATCCTATAACGGAATTAAAATAGACCCTAAGAAAGTTGCTGTAATTATAAACTAGGGAAGCCCTAGCAATATATAAGATATTTAAGGATTTTTAGGATTTGCAAATTTCTATTAACAATTTATTAACTACTTTTTAGAAATTATTTAGCTATTAGTAAACCTAATAAAAAAGAATATAAAATTTAAATAGACCGCTAGATGTAAATAAGCTTTTAATAACTTAAAATATTGCTTTATAATAATAATAATTCATTGCTTAACGTCCGATTTGAATCCCTATTGGGCCCACACGGACTACTCCTTATTTATATATAGGGAGAAAACTCTATTTAAGAAAATAAGAAAACCCCGTAATCTATCTCCCCGCCTTTTAGGACTTGCCTATAAGGCGCCTACAAGTCACCTATAGTGCTCTACTACCTTACTTTTTAACCTCCTTAGGAACCACTGCTGCCGTAACAAGCCTATAGATGCGCTAGTATCGCAAACTTAACTCTACTACTATAGAGTTATTAGGGGGCGCCTAATACTCGCCCCCTTATCTTCTATTACCATTTTCTTTGCAACCCGGAACTGGTCTAGTACACTTTGGTTAATAAGCCACTGGGTAACCGCCTTAAGACCTTTTTATATTAAGAGTAGTGTATTATAGTTTTCTATGCCAGCTACTAAGAGCATTGCTTCTTAGTTAGTGTGTAAGGGGCATAATAGTATTACGTGTTTTGGTGTCTGTTTTGGCTAACTATATTTCATCTTAGGCTACCTACTAGGACACCTACCTAGTAGAGCCAGTCTTTTAGTCCTATTATTCCTGTTCTTAAAAGTGTTGCCATTATATTTTTTGCCTTTGTTAGGCCTTCTTAGAGCCCTTAAGTGTTTACTCCCCATAGCGTTAACTATGCTATAGCTTGGGTTTCTCTTGCCTAAGATAGCCTCTGTATCTTTAACTCCCATGCGCCTCTCCAGCGTTAGTCTAACTAGTATTGCATTGCGGTAGATAGTTTCCTAGCGTTCTTTTATGCTCTACTTTGGCTCCTTTCTCTCTCTTGCTGTTGTCTTTACTAACCTCTTACGCGTTTCCCTTCCTCCTCTATATGGGCCTGGGCCCTAAAGCAGCACCATTCTTCTTCTGCTTTCTTTACCTGTTTCTCCAATATATCTTCCCTACTTTGGGGTTGTTGGTTTGTTCTCCTATAGGGGGCCCTAGGGTCCCTCTATAGTTTATTTAGGCGTGTCTTGATATACTTTATAACATTAGAGTTGTGTTTATTTTGCGCCCTTTGCATTGCAGCGGCTTTAATATATAGTTATAAGGGGGGAATATTGGCTTCCTTCTTAAGCAGTGCTGTGGCCGTTCGCTTATACCCTCTTATTATACTCCAGAGGCAGGCTGTTTGGACCTTTTGGAGTGGTTTAAGGAGTGATTTAGGGGGGCCTTTCTCAGTTTCTCCAATGGCCCAAATACTGGACCCATACGTTATGGTTGGCCGGACAACTGCTATATATAGTAGGCGTGACCTCTGGAAATATTGCTTTATAACTACTCTAATTCTTACCTACTTTAATACTAACCTTAAATATATTATTAAAATAAACTTGTCCAATTATACGCTAGGGGGAGTGTTATTGCAATATAATAAGAACGGCGAGCTATATCTAGTAGCCTTTCTCTTCTAAAAACTCGCCCCTACTAAATTAAACTATAAGATATATAATAAGGAACTACTTATAATTATTAGATGCTTTAAATAATGGCGTCCTAAGCTTAAAGGATTATTATTCCTAATACGCGTATTAACAGACTATAAGAATCTATAGTACTTTATAACTATAAAGCAATTAATATAGCGCTAAATTTATTAAGCCAAATACCTTTTATAATTTAACTTTAAGATTATACACTAACTGGGTAAACTTAATTAGAAGCCTAATATATTAATATAACAATTATAGGATCTACCTATAAACGCTTTAGATAAACAGATTATAAATTAATTATAGATCCTATTACCCCCTAAACGTTTTAAAAAACTATATCCTATATTCCTAAATATAGAACTTAATAAAAATAAATTAGAAGTTAATAAATAGGAAATAGAAATTAATAAGCTAATAGAATATAAATATAAGAATAATATATAGATAATAGATATAATAAAAGCAATTTAAATATGAAAACGATAGTATAAGAATATTATACTTGCTAAATGCGAAATTTAAAATAATTAATTATACTATTAATAGAAGATAGTAGTTCCAAATTCTAAACCTTTATAATTTAAGATACTCAATTTTATATACAACTCCCCTATAGTAGGGCATTCTAGCCATACAAAGACTTTTAAAATTGTTTAATAAGTATATTACTAGCCTATAATACACAACTATATATAAAAATATGTTTAAGTATATAGGATATTGTTGGAATCACGGTGGGGGGGGGGGGTTTTGGTTTCAATCAATTCGTTTTTTTTCTTCTTGTTCTCTTTCTACTTCTACAGGTGGAATTTGATGGATCTCCTGAGCTCGCTTAGCTCACGTGGTCAACCCAATTAGTTACAAGCAACGGTGTCCACTATATCACAGAACCTTATTCCGACAGATATATATATATAGAAAAACCTCTTATATAAAGAAGTATAGAGTACTTTAACCGCTACTAATCCTAATATAAAGATAGCGCAATATCTTAATTAACTTTATAGTTAACTTGCCTAACAGTAATAGGTTTATAAATATTATAGTAGTTATTAACCATCTTATAAAAATGTAATATATAATACCTATAGACTTAATTAATACAATATTAGTAGTCGAATGTTTTATTAAGCACGTCTTTAAGCTATATAGACTTTCTAACTTAATAATATCCAACTATAGAAGCCAGTTTATTTTAGACTTCTGGCAAGCTCTATATAAATAATTAAGCATTTAAATATAACTCTTAACTGCATTTTATCTAGAGATAAATAGTTAAACTAAAATTATAAACACAATTATAGAATAATACCTATAAATATACTACTCCTACCTATAAGACAACTGGGGAAAATAGCTACCTTTAACTAAGTTTACTGCGAATAATATAATAAATATATTAATAGGCGTAACACTGTTCTATATAACCTATAGATAAGACTCTTAACTTAGATTTAAACTATAACCCAAAATTAATATAATAGGACCTATAATTAAACGGATCTAGTTAATTAACGTATATAACTTTACTAATTAAATAAAGCAGTTAACGGAACTATTATAAAGTAAATTAATATACGCTTAAATGGTATAGGAATAGCATATAAATAAAGGATAAGCTCCTATATAGAACTTTAAGAAAGGTAATATAGTTTACCTAAATATATAAAATATATGGACTTAACGGCCCTTAAAAAAACTTAATTAGAAGTTTATAGGCCTATACTAAATTAAGAAGGAACTAAGCCTATATACCTAAAAGCTTAAACTACTAACTAAGATAAAAATATACCTAATATTTTATGTAAGCTTATTATAACCTTTAAAAGATAATCCTATAACCCATAAAATTTCACTATCACCTCTTATAATTATTAATAACGGTAACGGTTCTTACTTTATTAACTTAATTAATAATATATAATGGAAACTATATAATTACAGCACCTGTTGTACCAAATGCGTACTTATGCGTTTGGTGCACTAACTACTTGCTTATAACTAATTAGGGGGGAAGGCGCGTCAGTATATAGACCACGTAGTCTACCTTAATAGAATCGACAGTCACCACTATCCAAACGAGCATACAATACTATACGTATTTTGTGCCCCTAGATATAACTTACTTATATTATTAAATTAATACAAACACTGATTAGTGAGCGCGCACAGATTAGCAATTACTTAATACCTCTCCCAAGTGATATATAATAGCGACCACCCGTTCAATCCTAGTACGACCTGCTAGAAGGTTAGAAGTTAGGGATTACGGACTATTACCAACTCTGTATACTTATTTAAGTCTTAGTATAGTTTACTAGAAGTGTAATAGACGTAAATACAGACCTTTATAGAAATCCCTTACCTTAAACCTTAAACCCCTATTCCTACTACACCCTCCCTTAATACCCCTGACCTCTTTTTAGACCCTTACAGAAACCCCCTACCCTTTTATAAACCATTACGGACCTATTAATCACCTTTATAGACTATTACAAGACCTCTTAAACTGTTACGGACCTGCTAATTAATTTTACGGACCGTTATAAGACCTCCTACCCTCCTACAAACTATTATAGACCTATTAATTAACTTTACGGACTATTATAAGCTCCTATTAACCCGTTACGGCTTATATAAGACATACTACACTATATAGTATGGCAGATATTAGTAAGCAAATTAGTAAAGGTTAAAAGAAGTAGAGATAAGGAGTTAACGTTATGTCTATAAACAACGTTAGCGACTATATTTAATTTAAAATCCTTAAATATGGACACTTTAAGCCTACAAATAATAACATGTGGGAGCAGTATAAGGAAGATTTTATGGACTTTACGGAAGCTACCTTTAAGGCTTGCAGCCTTATAACTATCTATAACCTATAAACCCTCCTCTATAACTATAGTGTATGGGTTAAAAAAGACAAATAAGTCACTATTGTACGGTCCTTATATAATATACTATGTAAGGAAGACCTAATAGAATGGACTAAAGAGCGGATCTTAGATTATATTAAATGTAACAGACTTTTACTTCTTTTAAACTTAATAGGATCTCTAGCCTTATAGATAACCTATTTAACTAAATTCATCCTATAGACCTAAGTGGCTTTAGAATTAATTTTATAGGCTAAAGTATACCTAGTACTTAAACTATAGACCGCAATACCCCCGTAAACTAAAATACAGACCAAACTCCTTCCATTACTTAAGTTACAGATCTGTGAACTACCTAAGTAAAAACCTATAGTAAGGAGCTAGCTAACCTGGCTAAGCTTTATACTAATAAATCTAAGTATAGCGGTAAAAACAACAACTTTAACTTTAAACTGACTATCTTTACGGACCTCTGTTAGAAGGCTAATATTCCTAAATAGAAGTTTAGCCAAGCCTACTCTACTATACTGCGTGGCCTAGCCCTTAACTACTACTACACTAACCTTAAGAGTAACCCCCTTGGTGTTCCCTTTAATAAGCTATATAAGGCTACACGTAACTACTTTAAAGGACTAGAATATAAGCGTGATATCCTTACCCAATAGAATGCAATTAAGTTATGGACCGTAATTAATAAGAATACCGAAAAATTAATTATAGAGTGCCTGTAAATCCTTATAAAAGACCTCCGGCACCTATAGCATGGCCTTAATATTAAGCTTTAAACGGACGAGTTCCTACATAATAAACTTATTACGGCTTGCTAGGAAATAGAACCCTGCAAATACGCCTGCTATAAGCCTATAGACACTATAGCCGGCCTTATTAATAATTTATGGTCCTCTATTGTAATGTACAAAGTCTTAAACCCGTTAGGTAGTACTTAAGCCTTTATTATAGACCTACAGAACCCACAAACTAACTTAGATGCCTACTTTACGGACCGCCGCTACCGCTAGTAGTACCCATATTGACTAGGTTCTACCTATAACCCCCACAGCAAATCCTATATAAAAGTATACCCCTATAGATAAACTAACTAAAAGTGCTTCGTGTATAGTAAGGAAGGATATTGGTTTATAAGGTATACCTAGGAAGAACATAATAGGTCTAAGAAGAAATTTAATAAATAAATTAACTAGTTTATCTTAGAATATAAAGGAGAGGAAATAGAGGAGTCCTTTAATAAGTTAATAAAAGCCCTTATAATTAACTTTAACTTAGATACTTAGGAATAGGAGATCTTAGAGATATTCCTAACCACTTTTAGACCTTTTACAGACAGCTAAGCCTTTAATACTATAACCGTATTAGCCGACCGCTTCTTTATACACTTAATTGCACCTAAAAACCAGCCTTTAAGCATACCTGCTGGACCCGCTATAGATATTACGGACCGCGAACAGGACCTATTTATATATATTACTATAGAACGCTATACCCCCAAAGAATTCTATAGTGTTATAATTGATATAGGTGCCTCTAAGAAGTCTACTATAGGTTATAGATAATACCTTATATATAAGACCACCATAAATAATAATACGGACATTAATACTATGTAAACTAGGGCCGTAAACGTCTAATTCGGCATTGGCTTAACTATATTAATTAGATTAGTTATAGTTAAGGCCCTAATTAGCCTAGTTAACTTCTATATAGTAAAAGTAGATACCCCTTTTCTACTCTGTTTTACGGACATAGATAGGTTATAGGTTTACTACAATAATATTATAGACACCGTAATTGGCCCTATAACTGCCCTAGGAAGCAAGCATGTTACCCTACTAATTGTATAATAATTTAGACACCCGTTCCTTATATAGGGAGAGACTTTATAGACCTATATTTAGGAATCTTTTAACTACAACCTGTGCTACCTTACCAGTACTAAAATCTACCGCCTATATTGCCGTTTTGGCCACCTGTTAGCTAAAAAGCTAAATAGAGTCCTTAAACGCTCTAGATATAATAATGTTAATAAGAAGGCAATTAACCACCTAACTAAATACTGCTCCTTTTACTAAAAATACGGACGTTCCCTAGGCTAATTTAAGTTCACCCTTTATAAGGATCTTAATTTTAACCACTTAGTGTATATAGACATTATGTACATTAACGGCAGCCCAGTATTACATATAATTAATAAGGCAACCCACTATTAAGCCGCCTATTAGTTATAAAATATATCCGTAAAATATACTTGGAATATTTTACGGACCTACTAGATTAACATATACGTGGGACTACCTAAGTATATTACCCAAAACGCCGGTAGGAACTTTATTAGTAAGAAATTCTAATAGTATACTATAGCCATGGCTATTTCAACAAAAGCCGTTCTAGTTAAGGCGCACTGGTCTATTAAACTTGTTAAGCGAGCTTACCCAGCTTTATAAAGAGCTTATTAAATTATTATAGACGAGTGTAAGGACATCTAAAAGGAACTAGCTTTATAGATAGCCGTAAAAGCTGTTAATAACACCGCTGGCCCTAATAGACTAGTACCCACCCTTTTAGTTTATAGAGCCTACCTAAGGATAAGCAACCTAGGCCCTCCTGCCCTGTTTATTACGGAACAAGCAGCTATAATATAGAAGGCAATAGCCAAAATAGTCAAATTATAGGCTAAATAAGCTGTTAATAGCGCCCTATATTACCGTAACAGACCTAACACAACCTTAGTTTATAACCTCCCGCTCAATTCTAAAGTCCTTATATAGCGTAAGAGCGGTAACTAGACTAGACCTTATTGTCTACTAGCTGTAGAAGATAAAACGTACTGCGTATAACTTCCTAGTAAATCAACTAACTTTAGAAGCATATCCGTAAAACCCTACTTTTGGTCCGAAAATACCTATGCCGTTAAACCAGACAAACTAGAAGCACCTACTAAACTAGATAAACTAGAAGCACCCCTATCTACTTTAAAAGTCCCCTAGAAACCCATTAAATATACTATAAAGCGCGGTCAAGGACGCCCCTAAAAGCACTCCATAACTAAAAACCCTATAATAAAGAATTACCTAACCTCCGCAGGTACATCTATAAGGCAACTTCCACCTATAGATATATCAGTTCTAGTATAGGAAACACTTTTTATGGACTTACAACGCAAGGAGATCAATAGACTACTTAAAAAGTGTGTTTTTACGGCCATAATAGAGAGAGACGTTCCGTAAGGCGTCCGTATATTCAACTTACGCTTTATTAATAAAATTAAGCACCCTAGTACTAACAAAGCCTTTAAAAAATTAAGGCTTATTATATAAGCTTATAACAACTAGGGAAAGGACTTAGTCCTTATATAATCGCCTACAATTTAACGGGTTAGTTAATAGATTATACTTACACTTATACCTAAACTACAGCAAACTAAACCCGTAGCCCTCTACTTACGGGATATTTTGCAAGCCTATATACAGTCTAATACCTACCTAAGTAGAGACATCTTTATATAATTACCCCTTAAGCTTAATTTATAACTAGGAACAATTTTATAGGTTATAAAACCCCTTTATAGAGTACTAGAAGCTAGAAACCACTGGTTTAAAACGTATTACTAGCATTACGTTAATAAACTTAAAATGGAATAGTTAACCTACAACCCCTGCCTCCTATACACCCTATTAAACGGCCTTAGTATTATCGGACTCTAAATGGATAATACCCTCTTCTTAGCGGACTAGACTTTTATAGACGCTAAAGAGACTAAACTGTAAGAGGTAAAGTTCTTAGTAAAGCTATAAGAGCAGTTAACTAAGTAGACTCTAATTAAGTTTAATAGAGGCTTAATTATATAAAAGGGCAACCTAATCTAGCTAACTTAGGAACGCCAAGCTTAAAACCTAAGGCTTATTATAGTAAAGCCTATAGACCTTACTAGTTCCTATAAAGAGACCTATAAGACCGTAAATATAAAGGACTAATACGTTGTATAGCGTATAAGAGGCGCCTATATTGCTATAGTTTATTAACCCGAATCTGCCTATGACTTATCCTTTATAGCCTAGGTAATAGATCCGCAAGAGGAAAATATTAGGCAGCTTAATAAGCGTATTTAGTGGCAAATTAACAATGCAATAAGAGGACTTACTTTTATACCACTAAACCTAAATTCCCTTAGCGTACTAGTATTTACAGACGCCTCCTTTACTAATAATAGGGACCTATTATCGCAAATCGGCTTTATAATTGTACTTATAGACTATAATTAGGACGCAAATATACTATATTAGTCTTTAATTAAGTGCAAATAAGTAACCCGCAGCATACTAGCTTTTAAACTATATATACTAGCTTATGGCTTTAATATAGCAGCTATAATTAAGTTAATAATCTAGAAGATTCTATAATTGGAGCAACTACCTTTGGTCCTATATACCAACTTAAAGTCCCTTTACAACTGCCTAGTCAAACTAGGTATAACACAGAAGAAGAGGCTTATGGTTAACCTAATGTACTTATATTAGGCCTATAAACAACGTGAGATTATAGAGGTTAAATAGATTAGCAGCGGAGACAACCTAGCGGACGCTATAACTAAGGCAAAGCCGTATTAAGCTCTTAAAACCCTAATTAACACAAATAAGCTCAATCTAAAGGTTATAAAATGGGTGGAATAAGACCAACAGGGCACTTGTGGTTTATTTACGGCCCGTTAGAAGGCTGTATAGTTTATTTACAGTCCGTCGGAAGGCCGTACGGTTTATTTTACGGGCCGTAAGTAGGACTTACGGCTAGCTTAAAGCACCGTTTGGAAGGCAGCCTAGAAGGTACCTCGGGAGGGATTTCCTATGTATTTCTTTTGTGTTTTACGGTCCTATTAAAAGCAATTACGGAGGTTATATATAAGTGGGTCTATCTTCAAGTACCGCTAGTGTATAATTACAGCACCTGTTGTACCAAACGCGTACTTACGCATTTGGTGCACCAACTACTTGCTTATAACTAATCAGGGGGGAGGGCGCGTCAGTATATAGACCACGTAGTCTACCTCAATAGAATTGACAGTTACCACTATCTAAACGAGCATACAATACTATACGTATTTCGTGCCCCTGGATATAACTCACTTATATTATTAAATTGATACAAACAGAAACCATAATCTAAACAATTTAAGCTTCTTATTAAATAGGAAGGATATAAAATATAACCCTAGGAAACCTATAACCAGATTAAGGCCAACGCGCCTTTATTAGTAAAAGAATTCTATAAAAACTATTCTTCGCGGCCTACTTTAGCTAGATGGATATAATATAAAGGTAAACAACTACTACCTAACACGAAAATATAAAACATAATAGTAGGAAACTCGAAATTAAAAAGAACTTAAAATATATTATAACGCTTATAATGTAATAAGTTATAAATTCTTAACTAAATTAAATTGTTTTAGACCTTTAGCTAAAGGGGGGGTACTATAATAGGACTAGCCTAGTTACAGTAGAAATATCTTAATAAAATACTTAATAGATAAATTCTAACGCTTTAATTAAATTCTGCTAAATTCCGCTAACTTGATCGAATTCTACCAAATTCCATTAATGTAATGGAATTTGGTCAAAACCTGTTAAAACCCATATGCGCTTATACCCACGCGTCTGCTGCCAAGACCCCCAAATATTTAGTTACAAGCTTCCTATATTCCTTTCTCTTCTTTATATAACGTCTTATTCTCTATAAGAGTTATATACCCATAGGTTTAGATAGAATTTATATTATTCCTTTAAATCTTCCCCGAAGTCTCTTCGCGCCCTTATATATAATTTGCCTTAAATAGTAATATACCTATTCCTTTCTGTGGTGTTATATTATATATAAATTATATAATTAATAATATAGATAAAGGACTTCTCTTTACCAAATTAATTAGTAGTGACTTTTATATAGATTTAATATTTAAACTTATAAGTAATTTTAGGCTTTTAACTGGTATAAGGAGTATTAATAAGAGGATTAGTTTTAGGGTACTAGCTATGGTTAAGGGTTTTTTTAGAGATATATTATAGCGACCGGCGCTTTATTCAAGTAATACTTTTAATATACTTAAGGGTTACTCCTATAGCCTATAACCTGATCCCTAGTTGCGAGCTGAAAGAACCGTATAGCTGGTACAGTAAGATTTAGGCCGGGGCCAGTAATTTTGGAGTGAGGGGGATCTGGTGGCGTCAATGTCGGTGTGACAAAGGTAATGAGGCTGCAGATGTTTTCTGTTGTCAGTATCCCTTAGCACGTTGATTCGCGTCCGTATGTTATCGATAAGGTGCAGCCAATCAAACTAGCTAAATTTTAGTACTTATACTTAGGAATACAAAGCATTAATTGCATGGTATATTGATATATAGGCTTAATCTTTAGAGTTGAGTAGCTCAACGCGATGCTTCCAGCGGTCGTCCTTTCTGCAGAATGGTATTTTGCAGATACTGCAGCCAAAACGAGTCCTTGGAGCGCGCTCGCACGCGTGGTCGTGGTTCTGTTCGTGCACGGACCACCCTCGACAGAGCACAGGCAACATTGGATTTCATCCTCACAAGTGAGTCTTTGCATGCTGCGCCGAAGCGAGCGAATATTGTGGTTTGCAAAAGTATTGCGAAAATCAAATTAAGCGAGCCACGCACACACAACATCGACTTTTGGTGAGTTCACCATACAAATCGTATGCCTACCACGCCTAATACGCTTATATTTGCCTTTTATGCCGAAACGAATCCCTTAATGGCAGCTTCATTAAATTCTAGTAGCTTTTCTATTTAATTGGTCTATTAAGTGTATTGCAGCAGCTACAAAGTTACACCTTTCAACTATATACCGATTTTAGCTTAATCTTGACCTCTATGGGGAGGCATACCCCCCCCCTAATCTTAAGATTGGGCGGCCAAGAGCTATAGATAAGGCACATAAGAAAGTTCGTAATATATGATATTATAGTGTTAAGTGTACTAATATTTATATAGGCCCTTATTGCTTACCTAGAGGACCGCCCAACTGCCTTCCTTAACGAAATGGCCTGGTTCCTATGGGACGATTGTAACATTATAGTATCCTTCTTATCCATTTGGCGAACTCTCCGACGTAATAGGTGGAGTAGAAAGGTCGTATAAAGGAGAGCGTAGGAGCGCTCCGAGGACCTACGTGCTGCATAGAAAGGACGCCAATGTATATGGGACGTTGATCGCCTTATATTTATTAACAAATTAGGCGCCAATGAGAGGACTGGGTATAGGAAGTTTGGCTAAAGCCCCGTAAACGTTCCTGCAATTAATACTGCATTAATCAAGCGATCAGAACGCTGGAGTATTCTTCCTACCTATACAATTAACGGCTATCTCCCTAGGACTCTTATCTGGCAGGGCTTAATTACTGCCGAAATATTTAACGCCTGGATTGAATCTGCAGTTCTACCACATTGTATTCCTAGCCATACGATCTTAGTATTAGATAACGCTTCAATACATAAAAGCCAGGTAAGGAAATGATCGCGTATATAGTAGAGCTATATATTCTAACTAGTAGATGTAGGAATTTATAAACCTCTGTGTAGCCGCCCAAATCTATATTGAGTATCTTCCTCCTTGTTGCCCAGAGTTTAACCCAATTGAACTTTCTTTTCACGATCTAAAGGCGTGGATTTAATTAAACTTTGATACAATTAAGGACTATTAAAGCTTTAGTGCATTCCTACAGTTTGGTGTACAGTGCATAGGATTACATCGCTTAGCAGAAGGACACTTTCGGCGGGCTGGCTACCTAGTAGAGAACTAGTTAGGGACGCAATCTTTTATAATCTGGTGCTGGGTACATATAAATCAATAACTTACTGTCCCTTTTGTATTGCTCGAAACGTCTTAAGCTCACGCCTTAGTCGTAGTAGGAGGCCTGCTGCAAGGCCTAACTTCTCCTCCTACACCTGCCCACTTATCCCTATACGCAAGGCCTCTAAGTTATAGAAGTTCTTAATAAGTATATTAAGAATAAATTCAAGCTTAGTTTAAAGCTTTGGTGTTATCCAGTTAGGCCGTTTTCTTACCCAGTTAAAGAATTCGCGAAGCCTTTCCTTAGAATTGGAGTCGCTAGTAATGGGACTAGTTGGCAGCGCTAGCGGCGGTGTAGGGGGGGTAGCTACTGAAGCCGGAGCTACCGGAGGTGGCTGAGGTGGTTGCTGAGGTGGTTGAAATAAGTTCTGTTGTCCTCCGGTGTTGTTATAGTAGTTAGGGGGGGGTCCTATAGGGGGGGGGGCATATTAGCCTTAGGTAGGATAATAGCCATAATTATTAACTCCTGATTGAAAATATCCTCCTGGCCTGTGCGCCCGCTACCCCCCCCACCCAACACCCCCCACAGCTCCATTCTTAACTGAAAGACGGATGGTAATAGCAGCAGGAGGTTCCTCTTTGGTAGCTTTACTATCCTTAATTTGATTGCCCCACGCCCTTATTATAAGGTGATTGACCGGGTGGTGAGAATAAGGAAGCTCTGGGTTCCCATTTACCCAGCAGGTCCCCCTACTATTAATGCATATTTTTACGCTGCAAGGCCACTGGAAGGCCACTAAAGGAGCTAAATTACCTAAAAGAACTTCTGCTAAGATGCTTTTAGGTAGGGCAAGACGCTGGGCAATAGTTGCACTTATATTACCCTTCTTCTTAGGTGTATTAGATATACCTTGGTTGAGAATATTTAACAAATGCGCGCTCATCTGCGTACTGCCCGGTAAGGCAATACCAGAAGTATAAGGAGAGGCGTACTCCGGAGCAGGTGGAGGCGTCTTAGTTAATGTAACTACTACTTCTATGCGTAGTCCTTTCTTCTTATTTGTATACTAGGTCCTTATAATTTCATCAAGCTCGTAGACGTGTACTTTAGTGTAGATATCTTACGGGACAATATCGCGAGCCATTATACGATCGTAGGAAGCGGCCGCCCTAATAGAGTACTTGTCCTTAAAGGATCTGTTTGGATAATTGGCTTTGACTTTATTAATCCAGTAGTCGATTTTGGTAAGAAGCTCTCCACTAACAATACGCTGCGCGGAAGTTGAAGCAAGATCTACCTTTGCTACGCGAGCTTTCCAAATTGCCATATAGTATATCTATACTATATCGGGCTCCGAGGGAGTTGGCGAGCTTGAATCTACGCTGATAACTTGATCGGGTGTATTTTTGCGTCTTGGCGGAGGCCTCGAAGGATTGGTAGCTTTGGTGGGCTTCTTCCTAGATGTTAACTTTAGATTTAAACTATTCTGGCTCGAACGCCTAGCAGGCTTCTGAGTACGCTAATTCAATTTGGAGGCTTTAGTGGCCTTAGCAGATTGGGTGACTCTGGCAGCTATAGGAGCTTCTGCAGTACCTCTAGTTGGACGAACTATACGCCTACTAGCTGTTTGAAAGCCTTCCTCTTCCTCCGGAGGCTCACGAGGCTCCCGCTTAATAGTTGGATCAACTAGCTCTGTATTTTTATCCTCATTATCTTCCTTATCTAAGTCCTTATCCAACTCCTGTGACTCTAACTCTACTTCTTCCTCCCCTACCTCCTCCTCCTCCTCCTCCTCCTCCTTAACGTCCTCGTTGCAACTAGGCTGCGGAGGCAGGCAGCGCGCTAGAACTGTACGCAGGCCTACATGAATAGGCATCTTGGGTTGAGTAATAGTATTCCGCTTGATTGGTTGAGAGCCTTGTGTAGATTAACTGGCGGCTCGTTTCCGGAGGCTCCTGCGGGCTACCATGGCGCCTACAACACTCAAAAATTGACCTGGATGGATAATATAATATAAATATAAAACCTCACTATTTTGGAAGTAAAAATAATACGTGTAGGCGTGGCAGGCATACGATTTGTATGGTGAACTCACCAAAAGTCGATGTTGTGTGTGCGTGGCTCGCTTAATTTGATTTTCGCAATACTTTTGCAAACCACAATAATAGGCGGCTATATTATCGGCTATCACGACTTGGCTGAGGATTGCTTCTAAAACGAATTGTCCTGAGACAAATTCTGGGCGAGTGGCTAATAGAATTATTAATGATGGAAATGACGTAATTTCTTGAGCCTTAATCGTAGGTATAAAGTTCAGCCCCAGCCAAGCATCTGGGACATCGCTGTCCAGAGTCTCCATGACCTTTGCTTTCTTTGCCATCATCAACTGATATTAAGGCTTGAAGATGGCGAGGCCCTTCGCAAAGGCAAAGGAGCTCTTTACTGGGGCGAAGGAATCCTTTGGTGGTCGAGCGAAACCGTAGGTTACATGTTTCTTTTTCCATCTTACGAAGTATATAGCGGTTAATATCTATAACCATTCTAGGCTAGTAATAGCGGTCGCCAATAATTCTGCAGGTCTTATTTTTTCTAGAGTAGGCCATAGAGACCTAAGTATGTGCTTCAGTAATAAGCTAAGTCCGTAAATTCTGTTCCTTTACCACTACCAGCCGTTCCTAGTGCTTAAGCAGTCCATTTTTAAGGGACTATAGGCTAGTAGTATCCTTTACCTTTTCGCGGTACTCCTGTAATAAAGGGGCCGTATAATTCGCTTATAGTAGCTTATTAATAAGGTTAAGTTCCGTAGTGTTAATAAGGCATATCTCGGCCTTTATGGGGTCCGTATTTAGTTCTACCTATATTTAGGGGTTAAGGTATTTTAGTTATAGCAGCATCTAGGTCTATAATATAATCTTTGCGGCTATCTGGTTATCTTAGTCTTGTTTACGCCTTATAATGGCATCCGCATAGTTAGTTATATCTGGCCTATATATAATTAGGAAGTTAAATTGGGATAGGATGTCCGCCTAACGTGCCTATTAGGCCGTAAGGGCTTTAGTTATTATAAAGTATTCCAAGGCCTTATAATCTAAAACTACCCAAATAGGTTTAGGGGTCCCCTCTAGCTATATACACTAGTACTAAAGGCTAGAAATAATAGCTAGCATCTCTTTATTATGGATATAGTAGTTTAGCTCAGTATCTATTATAGTCTTTAAATAGTATATAATGGGGTACTATTCTCTATCTAGCTGTTTCTGGGAATAGACGGCAGCTATTATACTATCTAAAGCATCTATTTCTAATATTAAAGGCCGTTTTAGGTGGAAATAGGCCAGTAATAGAGTAGAGACTAGCCGCTTTTTAAGTTTGTTAAAGGCCTTTTTATATACAGCATTAAAATAAAAAGGTTAGTTCTTTTTGGTAAGGTGGTTAAAGGGCTAAGTAATCCTGCTATTGTCTTTAATAAAGCGTTGGTAGAAGTTACAGAAACCTAAAAATAACTATACCCCCTTTACGGTCCTTAGGGGTTCCCATTAATTAATTATAGCTATTTTTTTTAGATCTGCCTTAATTCCGTTTATACTAATAATAAACCCTAGGTACTTAGTGCGCTTAATACTAAATTCTAACTTCCTAATATTAGCTTGGAGACTAGCTTCGCAGAGCCGTTATAAGACTTTATAGATATGCTCCTTATATTCCAGTTTATTCTTAGAGTAAATTATAATATTATCTAGGTAGGCTATATAGAAGTTATTAAGGTAGTTAAAGAGTACGTTATTTATATACCGTTAGTATATAGCCAGTCCGTTAGTTAGTCTAAAAGGTAGTACTTTGCATTTATATGATCCGTAGCGGGTCTAAAATGTAGTAAAATCCTTAAATTTAGAGTCTATCCTAATCCGGTAAAAGGCCTAGCGGATATTAAGCTTTATAAAGATCTTAGCCTTACTTATACAGGCTAGTGTTTCTTTAAGTAAGGGTAGCGGATATTGGTCTTTATAGGTTATATAATTTAGTTTATAGTAGTTAATACAGAAATGGAGTCCGCTGTTAGGCTTTTTTATAAAGAGGATGGGTAAGGTAAAGGGGACTTAGCTAGGCTTAATAAAGCCCTTATTAAGGTTATTAATAAGATACTACTTAGTGGCCTATAGCTTGTTAGTAGATTGCTAGTAGAGGGGCTTATAGCTAAGGGTGTTTTCTTTATCTGGCTTAATCTTAATCTTATAGTTATACGGTTAGTGCGGTAGGAGTATATTAGATACTGCCTTAGAGAATATATCCTTAAATTCCCGGTATTGGCGGAGTAGTTTTTATTCTACTAGCTCCTTATCTATAAGCTTACTTTCCCTACTAAGCTAGTTACGGGCTAGGGCTTCCTTATCTTTAATTATCTGGTTAATTTTATATAAGCTAGTAGCAAAGGCGACGGTATTAGGCCGTTTTAAGTTCTGGTAGAACCCTATGGCGCCAATATAGCAGATATTAACTGGTGGGAGGTTTATAGGTTTCTTTACGGATATTCTATAGACTGTATTTTGCGGTTAAGGGTTTACAACCCTCCTTAGCTTATATTCCATCTTCTATAAGTTATCTTTCTAGTTTATATATTTAGTATAGCGTCTAATATTCCTTACTGTTCTTTATAGCTATATAGGGCCTAAGCCAGCTAGCTTATTACTAACTTCCTAGGTTTCTAATGCCAGTAGTGTAATATTAGTAGTCTAGGGGCGGCGTAGTATATGGACCTGTTATAGATTAAGCTGTATATCTTTCTTAAAGGCCTAGTCCCTACGTATAGCATTAGCCTAGTAAATGGTGTCTGTCTATAGCCGCACAAGGTTTTCTATTATAATGCTGATTTCCTTTATAAAAGAATGTGTTAGGGGTAGGGTTTTAGGCTAAATAAGCCGTCTACTCTATATATTGAGCTATAAGCCTAAATAGGCTAGCTATTTTCTTTCTAAGATTATATTATAGCTTTTTAGGTCCGTAATAAGAAAGGGGACGTTATACTGCCTTTATCTATCTACATAGACGTAAATCCGTAAGATAGTTATAATGGGTAGTCCTATCTATCTGTTATACCCATAAATAGGAATTGGTTTAGGTAGTTCTTTAAGGGGTACATTTAAAAAGTTAGCTAGCTTTATAGTATACTATATATCTATTAAGGCAAAGGCATTTGCTCTAGAGTTAGCTAAAGTAGAGGTTAAAACTTAATATTTATTACGGAATAAAGTATAAGGGATAGTGCAGCTTCTTCCACTAACTAGCCGACCTAGATTAATATATAATATATTAATCCCTTTTAACCCTAGAGAGGAGTCTTCCTCTAGGGTTTCTCTTTTTTTAATTCTATGCTATTTTCCTAAATTAATAGAACCTTATCCGCTTTTACGTTTATTAGGTAATTTTTTATAATATAGCCCTTCTGGCTATAAGAGAAGCAAGCTCCCTAATTACTAAGGGCCTATATATAGGGGTTGCTATATATAGGCCAGCATTCGCTAGACCCACGATAAGACTAGCTATATAGCTAGCTGCTAAACTAGTAGTAGGCTATATGGCTAGTGCTATAGGGGTTATAGATCTTACTAGGACGCTACGGCCCATTCTTATAGTACTTATATTTTAGTTAGCAAAGCTTCTAGTCTTATACTACTTAGTACATGCCTTAATTTAATAGAGGCCCTGGTTAATAGCTAGGTATTAGTCTATAAGTTCCTTAAGCGTCTATATAGTAGTATAAACTGGTAGTATAGCGCGCTATAGGTCTAGGGTAAGCTTATTAAAGAGGTCTGGCATTAGATCTTTTTAGGGGATTTAAGCCTATCTAGCTAGGTGTAAAAAGTGGGTCTAAAAGGCCAAGAAGGTCTCTATTGTTTTTATATTTAGGCTTTTATAATTAAGCTAGGCGTTTTATACTTTAAAGGGGTCCTTATAAATAGAAGATAGGTGGTTAATTATCTCTTCTTTAGAGAGGAAGGGGTCTGCTAAGTCCTAGGCGTATTGCGGATATAGGTATATCTATATATCACCGCCGGTACGGCTAAAGACGTATACCATTTTAGCTTGGGTATTAGGAAAATGGTCCATATTAACTTTAAGCTTATCCTATAGTTAAAGCTTTTAGTTATTAAATATAGGGTTGGTTCTATCTATAAGTAATAGGGGGTCTATAACCTTTACAGATCGCAATAATGCTAATGCTGTATATTGGGCTAGGGCCTTAAGGACCATAGTAAGCCTTTAGGTGTCCAATAACCTATTACTAGGTATAGGGGTGTCTCTAGTTTTAAGAAGCTCTTAGAGCTGTTTGATTTTAGTATTAGCTGCTATAAGCTCTTCCTAGGAGGTTAAGACGGTGACTATTTCACCATTAGAGGTATTTGTAGGTCCTACAGCAGCTTTACCAGCTACTGTATTTTTTTGGCATAGTGGTAGGGGTACTAGGTAATTTCTAGTATTTGTTTATTTTCTAGGGTTCTGGTCTATACATGTCCTATTTTTTAGGTTTCGCGTTTTGTTTATGTTCTTTTGGTTCTAGTAGTATCCTTAGGGTTCTATTCTGTGTCCTTGTTCTATTTATGGTCTTATAGATATATTTAAGTTTCTTCTTAGGAAGAAAGGGTGGCAACAAGCTTTAGATAATGTTAGCGACTTAGTTAATTAAGGCATAAGCACAGCAAGAAGGACGCATGCAAGCCTGTATAATTGGATTGTCTATAAACGAGGATCTAAAGCTAGAGAAAGGAAAAGAGAAGAAGGGTAGCGCCGCTCGAGGTTTTATACGATCGTCTGGTCACGTGACTGCGACTGTCTAAAACAGTAAGAAACTGTCTGCGGCTATCCACTACAATCCACCGTTTTCCACTAGTGCTGTAATAGTTACTTTGCCTTATCCTACCTAGAGCTAAAGGATATAGGTAATAATAAGGAAATAGAGAAAGAAGAAATATTTAATAAGTTAGAAAAAGAAGAACCTTAGGGAAAGACTCCCCTTTAGGATATTCTATTAATCTTAAGGAGATTAATTTAGGTTAGCTAATAGGTGGAAAACACTTTATAGTTCTATATATAGTATCTTAAAATAGATATAGAGTTAATATAACTGCCCTTGTTAATACTGAAGTAAATAGCTTTACCTTTATAAATACTGCTTATATAAATAACGTTATTAAGTTCTTAAATATAAATGCTACCTAACTAGAAAAGCTTGTTTAAGCAAAAGGCTATAATAGTTAAGCCGGTAAGCTAGTTACCTGTATCTTAAAGCTGTATATCTCTATTAATAGATAACGCTAGTATAGTATCCCCTTTTATATCCTAGACCTGGGGTCCTATAATATAATCTTTAGCCAAAAATAGATATCCTACTTTAATATCTAGTTAAATATATAATAAAGATAGTTTGTCTGGCTAGAGAATAGACTAAAATTACCCTCCTTTATTAGAGAAATTTAAACTAACCGTAAGACACTAGCCGTAAAGGCTAACCCTATCTATTAATAGGATATTAAGGACCGCGACCTAGCCTTTACCTAAAAGGATGCCCGCTATAAGGCTAGTAGGAAGTCCGTACTAATAATAATACTTTCCTAAAGCGCTGCAGTTAAGAAGGACTCTACTTATAAAAGTGGAATAGATAGTAATATAGACAACTTCTAAATTGCGGAGATCTAGCTAATAGGGAAGAGGACGTACTAATAAGATATAGAGGATAACCTTTAGAAGATATAATAAGAGCTAAGAGGAGTAAAGATAATACTAATATACTAAAGGCCCCTAAGGCCGTGGACATCCCTACTATTATATAACCCCCCTATAGTAGATATTGCGGCAATTAGCGCTATAGGTTTCTACTTTAATATATATTAGAAGAATAACGAGGTCTTTATAACTAGCTTATATAAAATTAACCAGATTATTAATAAGAAGGAAGAAAGGCTAGTAGAGGAAACTAATAAGGAGCTAGTTAAGCGCCTCCTCCCTATATACCTTTTAGGCTATAGAGACACGTTCTTAAAAGTAGCCTTAGATATACTACCCCTCTATTAAACCTATAATTATAAGATTTAACTAAAGGCTAATAACTCTCTAGGCTATAGCCCCCTTTACTAGCAAACTATAGAAGAACTAAAAGCAACTAAGTAATACTTAATTAATAACCTCTATAAGGGGTTTATTAAGCTAAGTTAGGCCCCTTTTACTTCCTCTATTTTATTTATAAAGAAACCTAATAAAGGCCTTTATTTCTAGATTAACTATTAAAAACTAAACGCTATTACTTAGAAAGATTGCTACCCTCTTCCCCTAATTAATAAGACCCTTATACATCCAAGCTGAGCTAAAATCTTTATTAGGCTTAATATCCGCTAAGCTTTCTACTAAATTAAGATAGACCCTATATTAGAAGATCGAATAATATTCTATACCCGCTGCGGTTTTTATAAGTATAGAGTTCTTCTTTTTAGACTAATAAATAGGCCAGCTACGTACTAGCGGTATATAAATAATGTTCTTTTTAACTACCTTAATAAATTCTACACAGTATACCTAGACGACATTCTTATATACTTAGATAATAAACTTAAGCACTAAGTTTATATTAAGAAGGTCCTAGAGAGGCTGCGGAATATAAGTCTATAAGTTAATATTAAGAAATATAAATTTAGAGTAAAATAAAAAAAGTACCTTGGGTTTATTATTAGTATAGAAGGAATTAATGTTAACTCTAAAAAGGTTAAGGCAATCTATAACTAGAAACCCCCTTATACTATAAAAGGCATTTAGTCCTTTCTCGGCTTCTATAACTTCTACTATTAGTTTATCCATAACTATAAGGTTATGGCTAAGCCTCTTATATAGCTAACTAAGAATAATACGCCTTTTATTTTTAATAATAATTATATAAAAGCTTTTAAGGAGTTAAAGGACTAATATATCTTCTTCTTAATTTTCCGTTACTATAACCTAAACCTTAAATTAATGCTAGAAACGGACGCCTCTAATAAAGTAGTGGTAGGAATTCTCTTACAGTTATACCTAGATAGCAAGTAGTACCCTATTATATTTTTCTTAAAAATAATAGCCCTAGCTAAGTATAACTATAAAGTGTATAATAAGGAAATACTAGCTATTATATAATTACTATCCTAGTGGCGCGCAGAGCTTAGAAGCATAGACTCTTAGATTAAAGTCTATACTAATTATAAAGCCCTTGAGTATTTTATAACAATAAAGCAGCTTACCAGTTAATAGGCCTAATAGGCTAAAATACTCTCCCAATTCTTCTTTATAATTATATACCGCCCTAGTAAACAAAATTTTAAGGCTAATATCTTTATCTAAAGAGAATAGGATATAGAACTATAAGATAAGCTAAAGGCTTAGCATTGGATACGCGCCCTCCTCTATCCTAAACAGCTTAACCTATATATCCTTAAGGAACTAAGCTCTAAATAGAATAAGCTAGCACCTATAGAAGGAGAGCTCCTAGATAAGCTAATAGGACTAATTAATTATATCCTAATCGCGAACCGTATAGCTAAATCCCTAAAGGCCCTCCATAACTAAGCTATAGAGGGTAACCCTAATCTAGAAATAGAAGACAGACTGCTCTTATACTAAGAACGGCTTATAGTTCTAGATATTAATAATCTATAAATAGAGCTAATCTATAAGGCCTACTGTTAAGTCTCTATGGCGTACCCTAGTTAAGATAAGATCTACTAACTACTATTACCCTATTACTATTAGCAAGGACTTTTATCTAATATAGAATAATTTATTAGAAATTATTATGCTTATAAATATATAAATACCTCCAAGGACCAAACTCCTAAATAGCTGTAACCACTGCTAGTCTCTAAACGCCCTTAGTAATATATTATAATGGATTTTAAATCGTTTCTAAAGAATAAATACGGCTATAATATGGCCTTTATAGTAGTTAACCAACTAAGTAAATAAGCTATTTCCCTCCCTTGCTTTAAGACTATAACCATAAAGGATATGGCCTATATATATATTAACAACATCTACTAGATCTATGGCGCTCCTAAGTTAATTATCTCTAACTATAGACCCTAATTTATATTGGACTTCTAGAATAAATTCTGCCGTATTCATAGAATCTAGATTAAGCTCTCTACTATATTTTACCCTTAAACTAATAGCTAAACCAAGATTATAAACCAGAACCTTAACTAGCGACTTCGTCCCTTTATTAACTACTACTAGGACAACTGGTTAGAACTACTATCTATAATAGACTATATATAGCTTACGCTCCCTTATAATAGTATAGGAATATTGCTATTTAAGTTACTCTATAGATATAAACCATAAATATCCTTTAATTGGGATAGACCTATAGAACCTATAACAGCCCGTAAACGCCTTAGCTATAAAAAGGCCTAGGCATTTACTAAAAGAATATATAGAGCCTAGGAGACTGCCTAAGCAATTATAAAAAGAGTATAAGAAAAGAAGGAGGCCAATATAAATTAATATTATTGAAGGTAGACTTCTATATAAGAGATAAGGTATAGGTGTTAATAAAGAACTAGAAGACCTAGAGGCCAAGCCGTAAGCTAAAATACTAAATAGCTGGCCCCTATAAGATCCCTAAGAAAGTAGGGTACTCTTTTAAGGTTAAGCTACTAAAGTTAATAAAGATCTAACCTATCTTCTCCCTAAACTAACTATAGAAGGCTATAGACAACATATTGCCTAGACAGTATAATAACCCCCTACTACCAATTTAGATTATAGAAGATAAAGAATAGGAAGTTAAAGAGATCCTAGCAGTTAAAAAGGACCGTAGTACCTTAAAATACTGTATAAGCTGGGTAGGTTATAACGAAGATCTAGAATGGTACCCCGCATCTAATTTTAAGTACTCTCTCTATAAGCTGCGAGATTTCCACCTAGCCTACCCAGATCTCCCTAGACCACTATATAAACTAAACAGCTAGATTAAATGCTAGGAAAAAGGGGTAGATAACTATAATAATTTAGATAATAATAAAGAACTTGGATAAAGCATAAGGGCAGGCTTTTTTAAGAGGGAGGGGATAATGTAATGGTACTAGAGCGCGTTACCTGCTACCTTGCCGTTTCCTAGGCAATTTGCCGTTTTCTAGGCAATCTGCCAGATTCTGCCATATTCTGCCAAGTCGCTATTAGCTCGCTTACTACTAGCGCCTTGACGAACCTTTTGTATCTTACTAGTCTCTACCAGTCTTCTTCTCCTTAGCTTAGTATTTTTATATAGTAGCAATCTACAAGCTTTGGTTTAGAAGCAGTTATATAAGCCCGTTATAATAGGGCTCCTAACTTTCTAAACTTAGGCCTAAAGAAGCTCCGGCTATAGAGGTAGTATTAGCACTAGTAGCTAATATAGGTTTCCTAATAAGGCTCTAGTCTTAAGTTAGTATTTAAGTTAGGTTACCTAAAGGGGCAGGCCCGCTTAGCTTATAAGCAGTTTATACGCTACCACTATACTAATTATAGGCTAGTAGTCTTCCGTAAGGGTCCTAGTTAGGTCCCTAATTAGACGCGTTAGTATATTCCTTTAGCATTTTTAGCTTAGGGAAAGATCTTAGGGTTATATCTAGCGCTTAATCTTTTAATTGGCCTAAGTAGGGCCAAAGGGGTTTTGGCTACTTTTTAGTAGTATTATAGCCGTTATAGAGGGTGTCTACGTTTTTCTTAGCGTTGCTAGTAACCGTAGGTATATAAAAGTCTTTAAGCTTTTAGCGCATTTAGGTATTAGGGCTTATTTAGCCGTCTTACCTAGAGGTTTATATTATTATAATCTCTTACTATTAAAGGGACCTTTCTGCCTTAAGGCGACGGCTTTCTATAGGGTTTCCGTAGAGTTTCCATTTAGGTTACCACAAGGTTTTAAAGGAGGAATAGTAGATATAAATAAAAGATATAAATAAATAATATAGTCCTTAAAGCTAGCTGCCCTTTTAAAAAGGAGTAAGAAGGATTTAAATATAAGGGGACTTAGTAGATAGGTAGCTATAAGGCATAATTATAGAAACAGGATAGATTATAGAGGAGATAAATCCTTAAAAAGGTAAGGCCTTTAGGATTATAGAGACTATATACTACAGGCACGTGTCTTTGGTATATAACTAATAGATATCTAAGGGGTGTCTAGGGGTTGTCCTAAGGGCAACCCAAGGTGACCGCAATAATATCCCTTATAATACCATTTTAAGTTTTAGTATATTAAGGGTACTAAAAACGCTAGAGTAGATGTACTTAGTAAAAAGGTAGAACTACAAAATAACGAGAAACTATTAGGCGCTATATTACAAAGGGATAAAGATAGGAAAATTAGATATAATTACCTAAAGCTAGCGGCTATAGTTAAAGAAGAATGAGAATAAGTCTATAAGATACTAGAAAGCTTTTAGGTATAAAAGATTCTAAAAGTATAACTAGAAGATCTAAACTATAGAAATTATATTAACAGAGAAGCGATATATATTCTAAAAAGTATCGCAAAGTAATTTGTTAAGAAATTCTATAAGGAAATAACTTAAGGATATAATAGGGTAATAGAGAGAGAAATTCTTTGATTAACGTCTAATACAGATCCTACTTGGCCCACGCAGACTACTCCGTCGCAGGGGGGAAAACTTGTAATTTACATGAAGAAAACCCTGCAGTTGGGGGAGGAAAAACCCTATAAGCCACCTCAGTAGGATGAAAAACCCCGACTTGCCATGTCCGTCCGTAGCAGCGGCCCTGCGGGCCTACGGCTACGTCCTGTCCTCCTTGGATGTTCGAACTCCTTGGGAACCACTGCTTCCTTCTCTGACTCATCCAAAGCCGGGGTTCACTACGTCCCAGCTAGGCCTTGCCAATTAATTGCTATACTGTTGTCTCCCATATCTTAGCCATCCCCTGTGTGCTATCTCTTGTTTGACCATTGCCATATACGCCATGCCTCCCCCCCCCTAGGGCCATCGAAGGCGTAAGGGGGATTCATCCATTAACCACTGTAATACCAAGCAAGCGGGATATTGTATTTTGGGTATCTTTTGTGCCTAGGCCCCAGCTAGGCCCTTTCTAAGGGTCACCACTCCGTTGAAAGGAGACAGGGAAAACCGTGGGTCGCAATCCAGGCTGCTAAGTACTCAGTAGATGATGGCGAGTGACCGTATGCTCCGCGGGCGATCGCCCTGGGGGTTAGGAGGGGCCGTATATTTGCTCGTTCGTTCGTGCATTCGTTCGTTCGTCGATGTGAGGTCGTCGATGCTTTCTATTGGGGGTCGGGGGATGCTATCGAATGCTGTATATCCATGTCGGATCGTACAGGTGCCTTGATAGGAGAACAGCGTGGTAGCTGTTATCGTGAAGGGGTACCAATAGTGGTGGTTTTCGAGATCTCACCATCTAAAAAAATTTCACCACCGCCCCAACGCTCACAACCACCACCAGGTCCTATCGCACGCTGTGCGACGTCTCTGCGTTGGCTCCGGGTCTGAACTTCGAAGACCCAGGTTCGTAGCCGTCACCACGTACAGGTGCAGAGTCCGTTTTCGACGGCCTAATAGGGTAATAGGCTTAGTGTTAAGACTCTAAAAGGAGTATATTATTAATAGAATCTAGGAAATTACAAGAAAAATTATAAATAAATATTTAGATTACTAAAGGAATAAACTAATAAAGTATAAGCTATATAGAGTTCTATAACCTATTAAGATACTAGGAAGACTATAGAATATTATATTATAGGACTTTATTATAAAGTTACTAAATTAAGAGATCCTATTACTAGATAGAAGTATAATATAATCCTAATAATAGTAGACAAGTTAACTAAGTAGGGCTAATTTATAGTATATATAAAAGAAATCTTAGTAGAAGATATAGCTAGAATCTATATTAAAGAAGTATTTATAAAATATGGAGCACTAATAAAGATTATATTGGACAGTGATCTAAGATTCGCAGTAGTATTTTAAGAGGTATTCTTAGCGGAATAAGGGGTTTACGCAGTAACGTTAATAGCATATTACCTACAAACAAACAGTTAAATAGAAAGACTAAACTAGATATTAGAATAGTATCTATAATATTATATTAATTATACATATAATAATTAGGTATCACTATTACTAATTATATAGTTTATATATAATGCAACACTGTAAGAAGGAATAAGGACATTACCGTTTAAGGCGAATTATAAATATAAACTAAGAATATCGTTATTACTATAATAAGCTAAGAAAATAAGTAGTATAGCTAAAGAAAGAATAAAGACTCTAATAAATCTTTACAAGAACCTTATAGTAATAGTAGGATTAGTATAGGAAAGAATAAAAAGGTACTATAACGCTAAAAGATCTAAGGGACTAGATCTTAAAAAGGGAGATAAAGTATGGCTACTATATAAAAAATTTAAGAGCTAATAACTAAGTAAAAAATTGGACTACGTTAGACTAGGACTATTTAAGATCTTAGTAAAGATTTTAAAAGTTACGTATAAGTTTAACTTATTAGAGAAAATAAGATTTACCCTATATAGCATATCGCGATGCTAAAACTAGCGTATAAGAATATTAGGCTACTAGTCTATAAGGCAGATACGTATAGAGGATAAGAAGAAAATAAATAGTAAGTTTTAAAGATCGTTAGTTATAGGGATATTAATAGTGAAATATAGTATAAAGTAAAGTGGATAGGCTATAATAAGATTACCTAGGAGCTACTAGATAATTTAAGAAACGGTACAGTAGTACCTCCTTATAAGCAAATCCTTAATATTTGCTTATGACTCTGACCGCCTTCTATATTTATTAGTGGAAAAATAATTTTCCAGGCCATCCTAGGCAATAAGCATATGCTTCGCACAAACACCAATATGCTTGCTATTGAGGAAGCCAATTATACAGCCATTCTTAACCAATATGGCCCCTAAAAGACGTACTTAATATACTAAAGAGCATAAAAAACGCATTCGCTTGTTCTATAATACTATCCCTATTAGTGGAAAGCGGCCATTACAGCAATAAGTTATGGGTTTTGCTAAAAATGTCTTCAAAATCAACATTAATTGCTCCTTTATGTCTAAATGGACTAGCAAGAAGTATAAGCACCTTAACACTCCCTCGCAAGCCTTATCTACCTCTTGCGTACAGCATCATACTCACCCCTACAAAATTCTTAAAATTGCACTCTATAATTAGATAAAGCGGATAGAAAAGAGAATTGCTATTTTAGGCGCTATTCTTAAGGCTATAGCTTTAAACTTCCACAACTATATGCCTTAATATTAGAATTAAAATAAGCCTAAGTGGTTAAATGGCTGGCTAGAGAACTTCTAGGTAAAGTATGGTATTGCAAAGACTAAGAAGCATAGTAAACTTAGCTCCGCTAATGCTATTAACTATAATAAAAAGATTAAGGCTATTCAACTCCAGTGTCACGGGACTCACTCGTTCTCACGTCTCTACGCGTCTTTGACGTTCTTGACCCGTGCTCACGTTCGTCCCGAGACACCTACGCACGTTCCCCTACAACCCCTATTTATACCTTGTACCTGGCACACAAAGACTCTTCTTCTTCATCCAATGTCTTTGTATCAACCACGCATAGTTACGTGTACGTAGCCTTCTCAATTACTACCTCGTTTAGTGCATTGTATCCCGGCTCGTGCCTACTCCGTGACATCCAGCCTCTTTAGTTTGCTCTCCGCGATATCTATAACTGCAATAAGACTAGCCTCTTTTTTAAAGCTATACCAGATTCCTTACTTACTACTAAACTATTACCTAGGTAAAAGATTAAGAAAGACCGTATTACCATAATATATACTTATAGCACCTTAGGTAAGCACTTAAAGATCTAGTTTATTAGCAAGTTAAAGAATCCTTACTACTTTAAAAATATTAAAGTTAAAGCAATAAATATATTCTGGCGTAATAACTAAAAGGCCTAAATAAATACTAATATTATAATGGAATACCTTAAGTGGTTTAATAAGCAGATGGCTGGTAAGTAAGTTACTAAGATTATATCTTTAATCTAGATAAGATTTGCTAATAAATATATAGGAAAGTTGTCCTTATTATAGACAACTTCTTAGCTTATAACTTAGCCTATAAGCAGCTATAATGTAATATTACTACTAAGCTTAAGAATACTATGGTTATTTTTCTACTACCTAACGTTACCTCCCGCTATTAACCTCTTAATTAAGGCATTATCGCCGCCTAGAAAGCATACTATAAGAGGAGTTGGCTATAGTTTATAGTTAAAGAGGCGGAGAGGGGTAGAGATCTAATGGCTAGAATAGATGTACTAAAGGCAATTTAATAGGCAATTTAAGCCTGGCATTTAGATGTTACTAATAACACTATAGCTAATTACTGGATTAAGAGTGGCCTATTAGGTCTAGTATATACTTATACGCCAGCTCTAAAGGGCTATTAACAACATTAGCTGGATGCCGTTAGGTTGGAGGTTTAGTTACTACTTAGAAGAGTTACAGAATAAAGAGGTATATAATTTATTCCATCTATAGATAAGTTTATTGCTCCTATAGTAGAGGTTATAGAGGATAATAATATAGAGATTAAAGAGCAGATTCTGGCAGCCTATAATAATAAAGAGGAGGCAGCTAATGGCAGGGATAGTAATAAAGAGCCAGTAGTAAAGGTAACTCTTAAATAAGTAATTGAGGCCATAAAGATTCGCATTCTATATAAGGAATAACATGGCGATGGCGAATTAGACAAGCTTTGGCAGCTAGAGCAAGATATAAGGCAGCTAGCTGTGCAGAAGGGCGCTACAAACACTAAGCAGTCATCGCTAATGGCCTACTTTCGTTGAATTTAGCCAAAATTCGTATACTCCTTCTTGGTATCACGTGAAACCTTAATATAAGCAAATCCTTGCAATATGCTTATAAAATGGCGGGCCCAAAATATGCTTATAAGGAGGTACTACTGTATAAGGGTATAGGAGTATTGACAGAAATTAAGTTAGGCAGCATTAATAAGAAAGGATTGCTAAAAAACGAATTACCTAAGGGGGACCTAAGAGGTTTAACAATTACGCTACTCGGAGTTATTTCCTTCCCTACTTAAGGTAAATCCATTTTAGCCTCCTTCTGCTTAAGTTTACGGAGACCCTACTTAGCTAAACGCTACTCCTTTAAACGGACTTTCTTATAACCCTTCTTAAGACGGAGTAACTGAGCGTAAGCGGCTAGTTAAGCGTTAAATACTCGCCGTTCCTTAGCATAAATACACTCCCTATTATCTTCGAGCTTCTTTGAATGATATCTTCAGCCCAATCAAGTGATTTTTTGCTCGCTCTTTAGTTTATCAGGTGACAACTCCTACATGGATTTTCGAATATCCCTTCTCTCAGTCCGCAACGCTACCTTCCCTCCGCATACATCTTATTGAAAGCGCGCCCAATGACCATCCGTCTAATCTCACTTGTCCCTGCACCAATCTCGTAAAGCTTAGCATCTCTAAGTATTCTCCCGGCCGGGACCTCATTCATATAGCCCATCCCGCCCATCAGCTGTATAGCGTCAAGCGCGCATTCCGTTGCACGCTCACCAGCATACAAAATCGCACCGGCGCAATCTTGGGTTAAAATGGTAGAAGAGTTGTCGACGGCAGCAGCAACGGAGTACGTGTATGAAGAAGAGGCGCGCAATTTAGTGTACATGTCGGCAAGTTTACCTTGGATGAACTGGTTGTGGCCAATTGGGGTGTTAAACTGGCGTCGGGTATGCGCGTAAGGGATGGTGAGGTCCAGAGCGGCTTGCATTAGACTAGATAATTAGGCATGTGACGTCAATAATACGAGAAATGACAGACAGGGTAAGTAGCGGAGGACTGAGCACGAGAAAGCTTACCCTATCGGTCCAGCACTCAAAACCAGCCGCTCAAGATCTAGCCCTTCCATTAGTACATGCACACCTCTATTGACTTGACCTAGGACATTCTCGCGCGGTACGAAGACGTCCTCAAAGATTAGCTCGCCGGTGTTGGAACCGCGCATGCCAAGCTTGTCGAGTTTGCGTGCGCATGAAAAGCCTTTTGTAGAGGAGTCGACGATGAAGGCAGTGATGCCTCTGCTGCCGCCGTCGGGAACCGTTTTGGCGTAGACGATAATATAGTGTGCGTCTGGCCCCTAGTGAGGTTAACAAAATCTTCAGTGAATACTTTATTCTTCTAGGACGGAATCATACATTTGTGATCCACATCTTCGTTCCATTCAGCAGGTATCCTCCATCTACCTCTTTAGCCGTTGTTTTCATGCTGACAACGTCCGAACCCGCTGAGTGCTCCGACATGGCTAGCGCGCCAACCTTCTCTCCTGAAATTAGACCTGGTAGGTATTTGGCTTTCTGGTCCGGGGATCCGTTAAGCATGAACTGGTTGACACATAGCTGGGAGTGTGCAGCGTAGGAGAGGGCAATGCTGCCTTTTTAACATGGTCAGACTCGATATTGAAGGGCCGACTTAAGGGTGATGGACCTGACGCCCGACTTATCTCCTCCATTACGACACAGTGCGCCTGGTAACCCATTGCTAGACCCCCATAGTCCTCATCTGCTGTTATACCGAGGAAACCTGCATCCCCAAGCTTCTTCCACATTTCCGTAGGAAATGCATTGTCTGAATCGGTCTTCTGAGCGACTTCTTCGGGGATCTCACGCCCTGCAAGCACTATTCAGCTCCAGTTCATCGCATTCATCGAGAAAGAGCATACTAGTAAACTCCTGAACCCGGTCCCGTAGTTCATCAAGGTCCTCTTTTGCCGGAGGCACGAAGCCCTTAGGATGTTTCGAGGATGCTGCACGTCGTATATTAAGGGGAGTAGATACTGGCCGGTGTCTGCATATTTGTATTACGCCCCGTGATAGGAGTCTTGGTGGTATTGCTGAAGCCATACAGGGTATCCGACCTTCGGTGTCCCTCCCTAGGTGCGCGTGCGACACGCCTAATTTCGCTACGTCTGCGGCTAAATTATTATGTAGCCCGGGCTTGAGCCAATGGCCCACTTCGAACCCGCTCAACTTCCCCCCCACCAAAAGTCGCGATACCCGCTCCGGATCGCGGCGTTTACCCCGCTGCCTTCCTTAATATAGCTCCAAATATAGGCGGCTGGTAATATGCCTTTACTAAAATCCTTCTTATAGCCGGCGCTAGTAAGCGTATATGGCCCATTAAGCCGATTACTCACAGGCAGTTTAACATATCGAAGGAAGATAAGGCCATATAGAAAAATAAGGGTCGGTTGTGAATATAAGTTAAGGCGTATACTAAGTATTAAAATGATTATTATATTGCTCTGCCGACTAGATATGGCTCTGAACTTATACTTTAATAGATAATATAGTTTATCTACAATTGGTTTAAGGTCGTTATAAGCAAGTAGACGCTTAATATAGAACTAAGGGTTACTAGCTGGAGTAGGAAGCTGGTAAGGATGCTTTAATAGCTGCGCGTGAGGAAGTTGCTGATTATATATAAGGCTCGCCGAGTTGCCCGAGAGCGGAGCCAGGAGGATTATACCTTGTTTTAGGCCACGATCTCGCAGTTTACCGTTGATTAGTTAGTATTTACAGACGAATCTAGAGCTAATTTAAAAACGGGCACACGGAGGGCGTCTTAGTTACTAGTAGGAGTTATACCGATTTTATATCTCGGAATATGAGTTTTCGGACATAGTTCAAGCGACATCCTGAAGCCTTGGTGTCATACTGCAACTGCATTTATTTAAAGTATTTCTGCATCATCCGAAAATGAGTACGTCTCGTCACCGGATTGACCTGATTTTTTTTTTTTTAGAGGGATCAACTGAAAGGACGGGTGTATGGCCTAATAAATCCACATTTATCGAGGTACATGCTAGGCTATTGTCGACCAAAATCGGATTGTCCTACCACCCTGTTCCAGATGCGTATCACCCTGTCCTAGTTGCCACCCCTGTTCCAGTTGCCACCCCCTATTGCGTAACCCCCCCTTCCTGTTGCCTACACCTTCGTCATGTATATATAGGGGCCCTAGGGCCACACTTAATAGACAGAGTCTTCCTCATCTTCATCTGATCTGCATTGGATCGACAGCTATATTATGCTCTAACACGGCGGACCTTCTATCTTTGGAGGATGAGGCTGTATTGATGCACGCTTTCAGCCATTGAGCATGAGCCCAGACAAGACTGACCCAAAGAATGTCGTTTTCCGTGCATTGATTCTCTCCTTGGAGCGTACTATACACGAATATCTTGAACAAACATTGTGTCAATCTGAGTATTGAAGCACCATTTCACTTGCTCAACTCCTCAACACTCTTCATATCCTTCCCATTATTTTCGCCCACATCCAGCGCTACGAGAAACCTGCTTACACAATTATATGCCGCTACTGTTGCCGTGATCTCCACAATATCCCTTTCCGTAAAAAATTCCTTCAGTCTCTCAAAGACCGCCTCATCAACCGCCACTTCCTTCGTCATTTGATCTGTGTACGCCAGAACAGCCCACTCTCTTGCACTTAGACCTCCTTCTCCGTCCTTTGGCACTTCGTCGTCCCGACCTTTAGATATTACTTCCGCCCTCCTTACGCTCTCCAGCCCTTCCAGGCTAACGCCTCCCTTCAATGCCAATAGTGCGTGCGCGTTCCATTCAAGAACGGCGCCATTGAGAACTGCCACGCGGCTGATTACCAATTCCTTTATTGGGGCATCAATTAAAGTCTGAGTTCTCACGGCACCTATGAAAGAGTTCCAACCATCCGCAACGGGTGGGGAATGTAGCAGAGCCAGATCGAGCGGGATGAGCGGTCGTGGGGCGCGGCGGGCCGCAATGCGAGAGTATATAGCCGCAGTGGGAGAAGAAGAGTCAGAGGGGGTGGAGGGGGCGTATGGGAGGCGCATGGTGGAGATGGAGGCTTAGTATACCGTTGCCGAATCGGTGGGAGGTGTAGCAGTTGATAGATAGGTGAAATTTTGGGAGGGCGGCAGAGCGGTGGTCGCTAGATTCTATATATGCTATTTCAAGAGTTAGTGGTCAACGGATGATCGGCATTTGCCTCATTTCTCGCGGCAATATCATGAGCGATGTCAATCCCGTCATTTGAGTTCTTGACGTTTCTTGGGGTTTTCTAAGGAATATCCATTAAGTAATCGTTTTAGCATCAAGATTATTTGTCAATTTATGAATTTTATACTCATGTACAAGGAACAGAGCTTTATACATTGTCAAAATTTTGGGAGACGCTTGATTCTCCATGCGCGCTGAAACGATGTTTCATGAATGCCGCAGCTGACCCAGCCGCTTATCTCCTTTCGATTTGACATGAAGACATTTCCCATCCTAACTCTAAGCAAAAATACAAGTTTCTAAAAGTTTCAATGCCTTTTTCACCCTCGATCTGTCGCTTATAGGCAGGGCACTCCTTGCACTTGTGGTGCATTCTTTCGTTGCGGCTCTCTCGGTGCAAGAACGACGTTGTACTCGAGATCCAGCTTAGCCTTTGGATCGCCCTCCCGCGGCTTAAAATCTACGACGAGGTCGTCCTTCACGGCGAAGACTGTGTCGGTTGACAAGTATGAGTCGTCCTTGGGATAAATTTGAGTAGTCACTGGCTTATAACCTTCGGCGGTAATCTAGAGAAGCGAGCCTTGTTAGCAAGCGTTGATTTCATAACTCACTGGAGATATGTATACCATCAAGTGAATGTGAGCGGGTCGCATTGGGTGCCGGTCAAGAATTTTGAAGAGAGTGCCAGCCGAGCCTTTGAAGAGCCAACATGTTAGTATTTCTGGAGTAACGTTCAATTGACATTATTATCTTACCATCGGTAGGAAGTGAGTATGCGGTTGGCCGCAAACAGTAGAAGTGGTATTCGCCCTTTTCGTTAGTCCTGAATTTGCCACGCAGGTTGTTGTCAACCTGATTCTCCGGGTCTTGGAAGTCATATTTCCCGTTGGAGGAAGCTTGCCAAATGTCAAGAACAGCTCCGGAAATGGGTTTCTTGGTGTCTAGGTCTCTAATGACTCCGTGCATGAGTGCTACTTCGCCTTGATGCGGGCTCTGGATTATGGTGGAGCCATTCTCGCGGAAGGGAGCGTTGGGACTCCAGAATGGGCCCAATATCGAAGATGAGGTAGGTTTCTCGCCGGACTCGCTGATGTGCTTATGTGCGATTTCGTCGACTAGTCTATGGAGGTATCAAAAAAATTCAGAAACGGGAAACTAGGAGGGTGTACGCACGATTCAAGTCCGAGGACATCCGATATTCGCTGTCCTTCGTTTCTTTTGGAATCACTGATCTGTCCGATGGTATTCACAAACTTCACACCCATCATCCACTCGTCTACGGTGAGCTCGACCTCTCGAGTGAAGTCGTGAAGGTGCCTAATGAATGCGGACATAACCTCCCTCGTTCGAGGCTCGCATTTCGGCCCAATGGCGTCGATAACATTTTGGGTGAAATTCGGGTCAAATCTGTGCTGAGCCATTGCGAATGGAGGAGCTTTGAAAGTATTTCTCTGGGAGAAGATAGATGGAGGTGGTAAAGGATGATATTGGAAAGGGAAATATGATTGTCTGAGCGTTCAATAGAGATTACAGTTGTAAAAGATATATACGGGAGAAGTACTAAGACTTCAACGTCCCGTTGAGACCGACTGATGTCAGATCACTCTAGCGGAAGATCCATCGGCTTTCTGTTTTTGGCCTTTCTCCCCTCCAAAAAATGCCGGGACTCGGGGTACGGACGGATGCCCTCCCTGCTAGTGTGCTTGCAGAATAACACAACTCGTGCATTTTGCAGGTGGCTCACGTATTTTAAAGACATACTAGCAGGAGTCCATCCCGTGCGTGCTACCCCCTTGTAAGCAGCTAGGTAGAGCTTCGGCATTCGCCAATCAGAGAACTGATTACTTCCGCAATAACCATTACCCCTGGATGAATGCTTTGCCGCTCTCTTTGCCGCTCCCTCCCCCGCACTCTCTATTGCACGTCTCACACTAGCGGGAATGAATTCTTGGTTTATCGCACGCGTGTTCCACGTCTGGATTAGTGCTCCGACTATGTCAAGCTATTGAGAATTGAATCTGCCCCACAGACCCTGTACTTGTACGATTTTTCTTGTACTCGTAGTTACCTTTGTTCTAATTGCTCGTTTCATCCTATCCGTAAACATGCTTCATCGTCTGATGGTGGGGACCTGGACACAACCTGGAAACATCTATACTATAGAATTTGACGATGAAGCATTAACCCTAAAATTGCTTAAGAAAACTAGCATTCCTCATGATGAACCTATCTCATGGATGACTTTTGATGTGAGCGTCTACTTCTTCCATCTGTCCAGCAGCATTTGGACTAAACAGATGTGCAGCACGCGAGAAAAAATATCTACGGAGCTTCGATGAAAAAGTGGTCCAGCTATACTGTTAAAGGCCCAACGGAAATAATACACCATGCTTCACATCCTATGGGAGGCCATTGTATGTACCATCCTTACCTAGCCTAATCTACGCCTAATCTCATATTTTCCCAGCACAGGCGTCAAGCCCAGACTCGGACACGCGAGCAATTTTCGTCCTAGCCGCAAATAAACCACCATACAACGTATATGGAAATCCATTCTACAAATACGCAGGCTACGGCAATGTCTTCTCGGTTAACCAGGATGGTGGGCTGGAGTCAAATATCCAAAACTACGAGTATAGCGAGGAGTCTGCTATACACGGCATGGTTTTCGACCCTACAGAAACATACCTCTATTCGGCGGATATGTGGGAGAACAAGATATGGACGCACAAAAAGGACAGTGAGACAGGCTATCTGACGCTCATTGGTAGCGTTGATGCTCCCTCTCCTGGAGACCACCCTCGATGGGTGGAATTGCATCCTGCGGGAAAGTATCTGTACGCGTTGATGGAAGCCGGCAACAGGCTTGCAGTCTATGTGATAGATGAACAGACTCACATGCCCGTATTCACGCATATCACATACCCTCTCATTCCTCCCGGTATGGTCTCCCACAACCTCCCCGATTCCGCAGAAACTGACAGATCCACAGGCATCACTAACACCAAAATGTACCGCTCCGACGTCGTCTTCCTCTCCCATAGCAGCAATTACCTCTTCGCGACATCGCGCGCCAACTCATCCTCCCTAACCGGCTACATTGCTGCCTTCAAGCTCTCGCCCGTTGGCAGCATCGAGCGCCAGATTTGCCTGAACCCGACGCCTACGAGCGGTGGCCATTCGAATGCAGTCAGCCCTTTCCCGTGGAGTGACGAGTGGCTGGCACTCACGGACGATGAGAAGGGCAGGATTGAGATTTATAGATGGCATGAGGAGTTTATGTGCAGGGTTGCGAGATTGGATATTCCGGAGCCGGGGTTTGGTATGAATGCTATTTGGTATGATTGATAGAGTCCAGTTAGATTTTGTACAGGTGTTGGTGGTCTGGATATGTAGTATAGCAGTTTCAAAGTGCGGTGCGACCTGCGAGGGACATGAGGAAGCAACCAGGGGCGCACAGGCCAAGATCCGCCTTCCGCCTTAAATAAACATCACTTCAACTACAATATTATCACGATTCCGATTGGCTAAGAAACCTTATACAATTACATTTCAATTGTCTACAGGGACATTGTTTCACTATGTCAGAAACTAAAACACATGACTCATGTCATGTAACTCTTCTCGTGCCCTCCAAAACTTAAGGCCGCGAATGGGATCGGGTGGTATACATTTACGCCGCCTGCGCATTCCCCGCCGCCCACGCATTCCCCGCCGCCCAATGCTCCCGCCAGCTACAGTACTCATATACCCTCTGTAGTCCCCTATTCCAGGGTTCGATTCCACAATCCCACCATCTTAAGCACCAGAATTTAACCCAACCGCCCACATGGCGCCGACTTCGGGAATCCTCTACGTGACGATGCAACCACGGGAGAGCCTTCCCGTTGCTCAATTCCACGATTGGTATAATAACGAGCATGGCCCCGGCCGCCTGCGTTTTCATTTCGTGAAGAACGGCTTCCGCTACCGCCACAGCGATGCTGAAGCCTTCAGCGAAACGAAGCCAGAGTGGATGGCCATCTACGATATCGCGGACATGGACGAGCTGATGAGAGAGCCGTATACCCGGCTCAGGAAGGCCCCAGTGCAGAGTCAGCGCGAGAGGGACACCATGAAGCAGATAAAAGTGGATAGGAAGTTTTTTGATCTTGTAGACGAAAAACAGTCAGAGCAGTTTAGGCTGCTGGAAGAGGTGGAGAGAGACGGACAAGAGAATGTGCTGGTTGCAGTCAGCTTGACCCTGCATTCTGGGAAAGACAAGGAGGAGGAGCTCGCGAGGTGGTGTACTGAGGAGCATATCCCTCTGTTGTCGAAAGTGCCTGGGTGGCTGAGGACGCGGCGTTTTGTTACGGCGAAGATTGAGGGCAAGGAAGAGCTGGAGTGGCTTGCACTGCATGAGTATGCGCCGAAGAATGGTTTGGGTGGGGAGGAGTTCAAGGCGGCGGCTAGTACCAAGTGGATCGATGAGATTTACAAGAACGTACTGCAGGAGAAGAGGAGGCGGGTATACAACCTATACTATACATTTGGACCTGCACCAAGAGATTTGGCAGCACTCGAGAGTAAAGATGCGGTTCCTTTTGAGAGTACGGATGGGCTGACGAGGACGATACCCGTGTCTGCCGGCAGCAGTGTAGCAATCGAGTCGTACGTCGTAACGAGAGATGGTGCCGTGCTTCCTTATAGGCTGGAGGGCTCTTCAGATATCCATGCACCGCTCATTGTGCTAAGCAACTCTATTCTCGTCGAGTGGGGCATATGGGACAGCTTCGTCACCGCGTTCCTGTCGAAGCCAGAAAACAAGAAATACCGCATCGTACGCTATCATACTCGAGGCCGGTCAAGCAATTGTGGAGACCAACCTGTTACCGTGGATTCACTAGCTTCGGATATCATAACGCTACTTGATGCGCTGAGAGTCCAGAAGGCAGCAGCAGCGATTGGCGTCAGTCTTGGTGGCGCGACGAGTTTGGATGTTGGATTAAAGCATCCCAAGAGAGTTTCTGCATTTGTGTCATGTGATACAAATGCAGTAAGTCCTTCTGGGAACAGGAAGGCTTGGGGTGATAGGATTGCAGTTGCGGAAAAGGAGGGGGCGCAGAGTCAAGCAGGAGAGACGGTAGTAGGGGAGGAATTGGCAGAAATGACAGTCAGGAGGTGGTTCGTCAAAGAGAGCTATGACGGAGGGAAGATGGAGGCGGAAATAGGAAGGGTTAAAAATATGGTGGTAAATAATAGTCTCAAGGGTTTTAAGGAGGGCGTGCAGGCGCTGTTTGAATATGACCTCAGGCCAGAGATGAAAGGCTGTGCCGGCAAAGGCGCATTCCTAGTGGGAAGTGGAGATGGCGTGTTACCCGATACGATGAAAGAAATGGCTCAGCAGCTTGGGAACGGTGCTCCACTCTTCGTTGTTGATGGGGCTGGACATTTGCCGATGGTTGAGAAGCCAGACGATGTTGCGTCTTTCGTGACAGGCTTCCTTTCTGGATGATGAAGGGTTGGATTAGATGTATATAGATTGTCCGGAACATTTAAAAAACTACAGATCAGATGCCACAATCACAAAGATTCTACTTGTCCCTGGTGAAACTGATATACGTTACAAGTCTTGCCCTGCTTCGTTCGGCAGCTTAGCCAGCCAATTGCGCCTTAGACGCGTAGATATGTCAGAGAAATGACGCCCTGCTAAACTGGAAAATTAATTCAACAGAAATAAGCAGAAAAACAGAAGATATCAGGATGGTGTTCATTTGAAACCTGACTATTTCTACCAAGCTTTCGCTGTGTGCGGGGCGAGGGTGCAGGAAAGCTTAGCAAAGCTTGGCCCGCGGTTTCTTTATTTAATTGCGCTCGTACAAAAGGGATTGGCATCCACGCCAATTTCCCCTTGTGCCAATGTGCCAATTTAGCCAGCTGCATGCCCTGCCTTGTCGCAACAAGACACGGGTCCAACTCAAAACTGCGACGTCAGCGTCTCGCCTTGCGTCCGGACGATACGAAAGGCAGGAGGTCAACACGCTCACGGGCTCAGCTGATTGCCCTGAAACAGCGCTCTTGTTGTTCGGCACACCCCTGCCGACATAAAGCCTCCTAAGCATTCTCCATACACACGCGGCCAAGGCACACGCAATCCCTCCCGCTTATTACTCCCTTGGCCCCCTTTGAGATCCTGTTTGCACGCCTTCGCTTTCGTCCTTTATTCTCCGTCCACCACTCCCCACCGCATACACTCGTTACGCCCTTGCCTTGCCTCATAGCAACATATGGGGCCATGAGTTTCTTTCGGAGAGCCGTTGGAGTGCTAACAGCAGTCAGCCTCTTCACTCAGAATGCCTTTGTCGCTGAAGCTGTTGAGCTGGATCTCACACAACCTTGTACGCCTTTCGCAGCGGCCCTTGCGATTACAGGGCATCGCAAATCGTCTCTCACATGCGCGATTAAGCTAACAATATATCCGCATAGCATCCATCAAGGCCGCCGCTAAGACGATCGCGGGTGACATGATAGCCTACTACGCGACAAACGCAAGTGGCACAATATTGAGCGGTATCCCTGGATTACTTACATACCCACCGTATTATTGGTGGGAAGCCGGTGCCATGTTTGGACAGATGATCGAATACTGGTATTATACCAACGATACTACCTACAACGACCTAGTAACCGCTGGACTGCTGTTCCAAGTGGGGCCTCAGGCCAATTATGTAAGATCTAACGAATCTGAACGCAAATTCTCTGCTTACACAAACTGTAGATGCCTGCGAATCAGTCTAAGGACGAGGTGAGACGCTTTTCAACATCGTATCCAATTGGGACCTACTCACATTGACAGGGCAACGACGATCAACTCTTCTGGGGTTTCGCAGTAATGTCAGCTGCAGAGCTGAACTTCCCTAATCCTCCTGCAGACCAGCCGCAATGGCTTGCCCTTGCGCAAGCAATATTCAATCAGATGACCCAACGATGGGATATAACCCTATGTTCTGGTGGTCTACCTTGGCAAATCTATACCTTTAATAATGGCTACGACTACAAGAATACAGCTTCGAATGGTGGCTTCTTCCAGCTAGCAGCCCGTCTTGCGAAATATACTGGAAATCAGACCTACGCTGACTGGGCGAACAAAGTGTACGATTGGCTTGCAGCGTCTCCGCTTTTAACAGACCAATACCAAGTCTATGATGGTTCCAATTCTCTCCAGAACTGCACTGATGCAGACCAAATGCAATGGTCTTACAATTACGGTATCTTAATTGGTGGTGCTGCATATGTGAGTATCACTACCACTTAATTTACCCATTCACTAGCTAACTTTCTGATAGATGTTCAACTATACCAACGGTTCTACAATCTGGCAAACGCGCCTTACCGGTCTGCTAAACAACTCTGACGTTTTCTTCCCCACCCAATACGGAGGTAACGTAATGGTAGAAGTCGCCTGCGAACTAAACCAAAAGTGCGACACGGATCAATGGTCCTTCAAAGCTTACCTGGCACGTTGGATGGCCGTCGCCGCGCAAATAGCGCCATACACGGCCTCGAATATTATGCCTAAACTTGCCGCTTCGGCCAAGGCAGCTGCGGCGCAATGTAATGGCGGTACTTCCGGGACCGCGTGCGGCTCGCGCTGGTTCCAGCCGAACTCGGACGGCAACACCGGCGTCGGGCAAGAAATGAGTGCACTCAGCGTCATATCAGCGAATCTGATCATGCAGGTGGCGTCCCCAAAGACAGCCGTGACGGGAGGGACCAGCAAGGGCAACCCGGCGGCGGGAACAGGTAATGGTGAGACGAAGAACCCGCTGGAGGGTAACCCAGTGACGACGGGCGATAGAGCCGGCGCGGGGATTTTGACGACCCTGGTACTCGGCGGGATATTAGGGGGTGCGTGGTTCATGGTTTCATGAGATAGCGCTCATTTCATATTGATGCTGGCCTTAGGATTGAGGCGTTCATGTTCCGTTATTTCATCAGCGACAATGTATTTAGGATTTCCCTGTTGTGATTTTTGGTGAGGGAAGCTTGTACTTATATTCGAGATTTGTTGACAATACTCGGACTGCGTGAAAATAAAGTTTATTCAGCTCTTTTGTGCCCTGAAGACACGTCTTTTGCGAGCCAAATCATTGAATTTGGAACACTCGTTAGCGCCTCAGCCTCGGAAGATGAACGGAAGTGAGTTTAAGGTATTTAGGGCGGATGTCGTCAAGACCAAGACGTCGCCCAGAAGAACCGGTTTGATGCCAAGGGGCACGGTTGGCTCGGCGCCTAGACCTGATCTTCGAGACACGATACAATTCTCCGATACTACTAAATATAGAAATTTTCAGCGATACAGTTATTCTCCTATCGCGAAACCTAAATTCTAGCATAGATCGGGTAGTGGGTCTGTTTTCCGACCAGCTTTAAAACTTGGTTTCATAGCAAGTGGTGAGTGTTTGCCTTGTGAAAATTTGGGTCTCAATAATTTGAGGTTTAGGAACGTTCGGACCATTTTAGGCGGGGAGAAAATGGCAGTTCTGTATGACTCTTGGTTATAAATTAGCGATGCTTCAGTCAAAATTACTAGAGCAGGTCTCTTTGTATTATCTATCTCTTCATATTCCAGAAGATCAGGTAGTGGTATATACAAATCCGGACTCACGCATGACTACATATTCCACACCCAAATACCGTCAGATTTATTACTTTTTCTTCTTCAGTTCCACCTCGCTCTCGACCTTCACCTGCACCCGCGCCAAATCTTGCACAATGACCTTCCCGGGGATACGGCCGATCTCCTCAAGACTCTCCCCCTTGGCTGCCAGGAGCAAGAAGGAGACGGTAATGACGCCCACGATGTTTTTGCAGATGAGCAGCGGGTAGTGCCTGTAGCTGATATTTTTTAAGGTAATAGGCAAAGCTTAGTTGGCGACGACGTTAATGAGCATGGATTTCGAGATTCTTGTGAATTAGGTACATAGGATGAAAAAGATAATTGAGATTGCAGATAATCGGACACCGGGTGAGGTTATGATTGTTTTGGCTGTGAAGAGTAGCGGGAAGAAGGCTAGCGTGAGTGTTGTAGAAGGGGCGGTAGAGACAGCGTTTGAGGTCAAGATTGTGAACAATTTGCAAAAACTTAGGTTGGAGGGTTGGAAGTGGTAGGAGAGGATGGACTAAATAGTAAAGACACTCACCAGATTTAGTATTCAACCTTCAGGAGCTTCGGCAACAGACTTGTAATGTAAAGTAATAACGTTCCTATATAATTAGCTAATCCGGATTCGAAATCTGTACTCTGTAGGCAAGGCAATGTCGTTCGTGGCAATATTCGGGTAACTTAACAATCCGGTATGAAACCGGAAGCTTCTCCCCACGGCCGGCTGCCATCGGCTCAATCAACCCCAGAGAAGCGGCCCAAGCATCGACATGAACATCAACACCATCCTCCGCTCTCTTCAATTCCATTCTCACACCCATGGCTTCAGCAATTCCCTCCCGTGAGCTTCTCGCTTTATTCCGGCGCTCAGCCAGACTGACGGCGAGACGGCGACCGCCGTGTGTCCGCCCTCGACAATGCATTCGCAGTGTTGCAACGCATACACACACCCACCATGCCTCGGCCATTTCTATATTACCGACTGCCGTCGACACTTCCTCGCCGGATTTCAGGGAAAATAAACAGCAGATGAATGAGTTGATGGCTCGCATGACGGAATTGCATGCGAAAATAGCACAGGGGGGGCCGCAGAAGGCGCGAGACAAGCATATTGCGAGGGGGAAGATGTTGCCGAGGGAGTATGTTGGAACTTTCTAATATCGCATAGTGGAGAGTATCCAGAACTCTAAGCTGACTGCTTAATTCTTGTAGTCGGATCACGGCACTCATAGATCCTGGGACATCCTTCCTTGAGCTGTCACAATTGGCAGGCCACGAGGTATACCCTGGTGAAGACGTACCTGCGGGAGGAATAATTACGGGGATTGGGATCGTAGAAGGTGTAACTTGTATGATTGTGGCAAATGATAGCACGTAGGTATATGAGTGTCATTTCTACCATATATCAACTAATGAACGATAAGGGTCAAGGGTGGCACGTACTATCCCATAACCGTGAAGAAGCACCTAAGGGCGCAGGCCATAGCGCAGGAAAACCGTACGAGTGTCGCCTTCTTCATTGATATACATTAGTGACATTAACAGGGTTACCATGCATATATCTCGTCGATTCTGGAGGGGCCAATCTGCCACATCAAGCCGACGTCTTCCCGGACAGAGATCATTTTGGCCGTATTTTCTTTAACCAAGCTCGGAGTACGTTTATATACCCCACAACCAATTTCTAATCCTCCCGATACTATTTTTAACACCTTTTAGTGTCTTCTATGGGAATACCCCAAATCTCTGTAGTGATGGGACCCTGCACTGCCGGGGGCGCCTATGTCCCAAGCATGTCCGACGAATCCATAATCGTTGCGGAGCAAGGCCATATTTTCCTTGCTGGTCCACCCCTCGTGAAAGCTGCTACAGGTGAAATTGTCAGCGCCGAAGATCTTGGCGGCGGTAAACTACACAGCGAAATCTCAGGCGTGACCGACTACCTCGCCGTAGATGACGCCCATGCTCTTATCCTCGCCCGCCGTAGCATTAGCAACCTTAATTGGATCCGAGGCCAGGCTCCCCCCTCGACCTCCCCTTCTGCTAGCTACAAAGAGCCGTTACATGACCCTGCCGACCTCGCCGGCATTATCGGCACCAACCTACGTCGCCAGATCCCTGCCCACGAAGTAATTACCCGCATAGTCGACGGGAGCGTCTTCTCCGAATTTAAACCCAGCTATGGCCAAACCTTGGTAACTGGCTTTGCTAGCATTCAAGGCCATCGCGTCGGCATCATCGCCAATAACGGCATTTTGTTCTCTGAGAGTTCTCTCAAGGGCGCACATTTCATCCAGCTCTGCGCAAAACGGCAAATACCGCTCGTGTTTCTACAAAATATTTCAGGATTCATGGTTGGCGCGGATGCCGAGAAGGGAGGCATTGCTAAGAACGGAGCCAAGCTTGTGACAGCGGTTAGCTGTGCGGAGGTGCCTAAGTTTACCGTTGTTTTCGGATCAAGTGCAGGAGCAGGAAATTATGGCATGTGGTGAGTAGTGGATGTTCACTAGTTCTTCTTGATTTTTTGCCACCCGCTGCGCCGACACAGTCAAGAACATGTAAAGATGCTAACATTTTTAGCGGCCGGGCCTACTCCCCTCGCTTCCTCTGGACGTGGCCTAATGCCCGCACATCTGTTATGGGACCTGAACAGCTCTCTTCCGTTATGGAGGCTGTCGGGAAATCAGCTGATCCGGCACTCAAAGCGCGTATCGAACGCGAGAGTGAGGCTACTTTTGGATCAGCGAGGTTGTGGGATGATGGCGTTATTCCGCCAGAGCATACGCGAGCAGTCCTTGGGATGGGGTTGAGAGCGGCTATGGGAGGGCAAGCAGAGGAAAAGGAGACGAGATGGGGTGTGTTCAGAATGTAAATTAGTATGGGTATGGGTGGGAAGATAATTTTGGATAGATATCTTGAATAAAGAGTTAGATAGACTCATTACAAGCCAAACCTTTTCACATGACTTAAACTAGCTCAATTTGGTGATACGAGAAACCCGCTCACTAAGAATTGCAATTGCATCTACAGGGATTACGAGCGCAAGACAGTTAATTAAGAGCTGCACTAAGGCAACACTCAGCATACAGTACCAGCACTCCAGGTGCTTCCAGCAACCGCCACGACTACATGAATGGTGAACTTAAAAGCGGCATATACTCTGTAGGCTCGGATGTAGAGAGTTCGGGATCCAAAGTGGAAAAGCTCTTGGCTGATTCCGTAAATAAGGGAATGGTAGAGCAAATTTGGCGGCATACAGAGAAAGAATTGAAGCGGATTACCGGCAAAGAGGCGCTTTAATTTGGATACATTGGTGCATAAGGATTTTAAATGTTAATAACTACTTCTCCTCTCATTATAGAGCTCGCCCAACCTCGACAGCCCCGTCCCATTATCATTAATTAACATACCATCAAACGTTCCAAAATAAGCATACCGCTCCACACCGTCATACTGATCCAGCCACGGCAACGTCTGATTCAAAAACCACCACTGCTGCCACTCCTCTGCGCCCCACGGCGCAAATTCAGTGATCCAAATCGGCCTACCCCCACCCACTTGATACGCCTGCTGCACATACCAGTACAGATAGTCGACGTTCCACCACTGGTCGTACCAGTGGATCGGGATGAAGTCAATGGTGCAGCCCGTGCAGTTACCGATGAAGTACTCTAGATACGTTAATCCCATCGGCGAGCCGCCATTTGTGACGGCGGGTGCGCCCAGCTTAGCACGGCCTGCGAACGGCTGCATCCATGTCTTGTAGGACGCGGCTGCGTGTGCGGGAGAACCCATGCAGCTGCCCCCCAACCCGTCGCCGCACTGGTCAGGCTCATTAAAGGCGAGCAGGTGATCCGCGCCGGCGTTGAGGGCGGCTTGCGCGTTCGCGGCCCATACGGAGGTTAAGTCACTGGTGTCGCTCCACAGCATGGGCACGAAGGTCTGCGAGAGGTTGGGTGTGTCGCTCGGATGACTGGTGCTGTCAACAGGTGCTGAGTACCAGTTATATGCCCATGACACCTTGAAGCCGTTGAAGAAGTGCGTGAGACTGGCGTCATTGTAAGCGAGGCCGCGCTTTCTGACGCTTGGGTACAGGTCGTTGCTTGTTGGGATTGTGTAGTCGAATGAGGTTGTCGATGTGCTGGTGGCTGTGCTCGTTGCAGTAGCATAGGATGCTGCGGCTTTGACCTGGATGGCCCCCCAGACGCCAGAATTTGCACTTGCACTAACAATCGAATTTTTCATGTAGCAAGCTCCCCCTGAAGCAACCCACGACACAACAATGCATCCACTAGTCGTATCGCAGAGATTGATGCATGATTCCATGCTAGATGTGTATTGCATGCCCATGTCGCCGCCGGCACGATCGAGCGCGCATTCCATGCGGAATGCTTCACCGCTAGCAGCAGCCAGAAATATGCCTCCATTAGCTGCAGGGCAGGCGAGTGGAGTAGCGGCTAAGCTAGCCGACGAGGTTATTGAGGCACTAGTTGTTGAAACCCAGGATGAAGACGAAGAGGTAGACACAGATGTTACCGTTATATAACTTGAACTTATGCCGGATGAGACACTGCTGGGAGAAAGAGTACTCGAGGACAGATAAACAGTGCTGAACGAAGTGCTGGAGAGATTGATTGTAGAGGTAGTGGAGAGGCCGGGGCTAGTGCTCGAAAATAAGCTCGAAGATGATGTAGACGACGTGCTGGAAGATGGAAGTCCGCTCAACGAGCTTGACGGCGTTGATACACTGGCTGAGAGAGATGACGAAAGGGTTTTGGTTGATGTCGAGTAGCTGCTGGATGAATAAGAAGAGCTCATGACTACGGAAGAACCACTAAACGTCGTATATGTTGATGAAACCGGGGAGCTACTGGAAGCGGCGGAGCTTGACGTGATAGAGGAACTTGACATCGTGGAGGAACTTGACGCCGTGGAGGAGCGGCTAGAAGATAGAGACGTAGTATAAGTGGAAGTAGAACTCGACACCACAGCAGGAACTGCCGATCCGCTGGAGCTTGGAAACTTGAACAAGCTCGACATCGTGGATATGCTTGCCGACGAGCTCAGCACAACCGACGAACTCAGAGCCAGTGCCGAGCTCGATATCACGAAAGAGCCTGAACTCGTGCCCGTCCCGTCCGTAACTATCATAGCTCCCCATACCCCACCACTCAAAACGGCCTTTCCCACGGTCTTTTTCAGGTAGCAAGCCTTAGGCCCAGAAGAGTAGTTAACAGCGACGCATCCAGCCCGTGCGGTACACGATGCTATACAGTCTTGCATCGTTACAGCAGTCTGTCCGTTAGGCGACGACATATCTCCTGCGTTATAATTGATACCACAATCTATGCGGTAGGTCTGTGAGCCGGAGACATACAAAGTTTGGTTGGCAGCAGGGCAGAATGGCGTAGTCGCCGCAAAAGCGGAGCGCGCATAGAGAAGAGGGAGGAGAGAGAAAAGAAGGGAGAAGAAATGAACGAACATTGCAGCAGCAATGATAGAATAAGTGACAGGCGCAAGGTGAGGCTGTGCGATGCAAGAAAGGAAGTGAAAAGAAAAGGGCTGATATGTCATATCTAACCCAGAATATATATTCCCCCTCCCGCGAGATACCACGCGCTACAGAGCTGAGCATACCATCCCCGGAGAACTAGTAGTTGCCGGCGGCGTTGAAATATTGAATCTATATAGCCAAGAAAAACGCCATAGCTGTCTAGAACGCTTCTTGTGGAAGTCATCTTCAACCAGCGATCAGCGCCTAAATTCGCTGCCCAATGGCCGTAAACCTTCAAGCATGGGGGCTATTTAACCATCGTATTAATACTTCAGTATGAGAGCCTCCTCGAGGCGATTGATAGAAATAGAAGCTCTACTTATCCCTCAACTCGCTGAAATTCGTCCATTCATTATCGATAATAATTAGCCAATTAGATTAACGTAATCGACTGTACGCGTTGCTTGGATTCGGGTGTTCTGCACGGACCACTTACTCCATGGACGCCTGCGGGTTAAGGGATAACAAAGGCGTAATGTGGGAGATCAGCCCCTTGATGTGCTCGGTTAGCTAGCGCGACAAGATAAATTGTACGAGGTGCCGATGGCGCCATGTGGCTTAGCTGATGATCCCTCATGGATATCTGGGCCGGTTGTGGATGAGAGCTCGGGCGGTAAGAGAGGAGAAAGCATATCAGGTTGTGGAGGTTAACTTTACCTTTGACAAATGCTGGTGACCAAGTTTACACCTAAGGTACTGAGATATACGCAAGCCACAGCTTCAACCCACTACAGCTCAGAACAGATCTAGAGCGCACCTACGCTGATAGAACTTCAGGATATTGACACGATAGCATTACAATTATGGAGAGTTCTGAGGATTCATTTCAAGTGCCTCCAGTATACCCTTTCAATAAGCTCAACCATCCAGACTCCATCTCACCCTCAGGCTTGAACGCACATCCTCCCAACCGTTGCTTTATAGGCTACACTTACAGAGCGTCGCTTACAAGATCAATTCACTTATGGACTAATTTCCCACAATTGGGAGACGCTGCAGTTTCATAGACTTTTTTTATATCTCAAGTCGCCATAAAAATTATGACGGATCTGTCTCTAGCGTGAAGACGTTTCAGCGAGGCAGTCAAATTACGTCTACTATGGGTCGATGCAGCATGTATCAACTAAGCCAACGAGATTGAAAAGGGCCAACAAGTGACTCATCGCTTGGACTTACCCGTAGCCGACAGAATCCTTGACTAGCTATGTGGAATTATCTACTCTCACCGGCTGTGATCAATTTTCTCCCTACCTACACCAGCTATAAGATTGCTTCCGCAACGCATCTTCAACAGCAAACCCCCGCCCGAAGCGATGAGCTTACAACTACTATCTCCCCTCAAGCCCTATCCCTCACCTAATAGCCTCTAAACCCTACCCATTATGCAACTCCCTAAACCTCGATTGCCTTGCCAGCAACTCCTCCGGCTTCCCAAACTCCACCAACCGCCCCTCACTCAGCACAGCCACGACATCTGCATCCGCAATTGTATCGAGCCGATGAGCCACCGTAATGATCGTATGCTGCGCAAACTCCCTCCGGATAATCCGCTGCATCAGCGTGTCCGTTTCCTGATCCACGTTGCTCGTCGCTTCATCAAGCACCAGAATCCTGCTGTCCCGCAGCATGGCCCTCGCAAGGCAAAATAGCTGCTGCTGACCCTGAGACAGTGGTTGCGCCTTCATCTGCGCGTCCAACCCGCCCCGCACGCGGATGCTGTCCCATAGCTGGACCTTGTTGAGCGCATCGATGATGGCAGCGTCAGTGGCGGCGCCGGCGGGGTCGGCGTTGGCGCGAACCGAGGAGCTCAGCACGAAGGGGTCTTGCGGGATAGCAATCATGCGGGTACGGATCACCTCTCGGGGGAGGGTGCGGAGGTCGATGCCGTCAATGAAGATGGTGCCGGAGTCGAGCTCGAGGAGGCGGAAGAGGGTGAGTAGGAGCGAGCTTTTGCCGCTATTCCATGTCACTAAAGTAAGCTCGGGCATCAGGCTTCGATTTAGGCCAGCTTACCTTCCAGTGCGTCCGCAGATTCCAATCTTTTGACCGGGCTTGATGGTCATGGAGATGCTGTGAAGGGCAGGCGCCGACGGTCTAAGGTAAAGGTTAGCATTTTCTCAGCACCATTATGATATCTCTTACCCATAGGAAGCCGTAACATCCCGAAACTCTATAGCCCCTTGATCCGGCCACGACTCAGGTGCTACACCGGACTCTTCTGGTTTGTCCTCCGGAACCACCGTAGCCTCAAAGTTCTTCAGCCTCGCAATTGCACCTAGAGAGGTTTCGAGCTGAGTCCAGCTCTCTACCAAAACTCTGAGAGACTGGTTGAATCCCAAGACATTGTTGAGGGCAATGCCGATCGCTGCTCCACTAGATGCCCCGGGCACCCTCACAGCTAGTGCAACAACCACGATACCCACCACAGCAATCATGAGATCGAGGACGAGAGCAAGCCATCTTTGCAGACAAAACAACAGATAGTAAGGCCGTTGAGATACGTCGAGACGCTCGATCTGCATCTCTTGTGCCGTTTGAGTCCAGCCAAAGGCACGGATGGTTGATAGCCCCTCCAAGCATTCTAGAAAATGAGTGTAGACGGGACTGCGGGCTTCCAAATCAAGAAAGCGAAGTTGTCGAGATGTCAGGAGATAGACTTTTTGAAGCAGGTAAAACGCCAGAGTAATGAAAGGAATTGCGATTGCCATGTAGCTGGAACCTTGCGCTATAAGCGCCGCTTGAGCGATAATTGTGAAAGCCGCTAGGAATACTCTTCCAAATGATAGAGGCAGAATTCGATCCATTAGGCCAAGGTCTTGGCTGAATCGATTCAACGTCACTCCTGTATCGGTCTTTGCGAAGAACGATTGCGGGGCCCTGGTAGCTGTCTGCAGTAGTATTTGGTGGAGTTTGATAGAAGATCTTGGGGAAATCCACAGGAGTATCCAACCCAGCAAACCGACTCTGAAGAACCAGGAAGCAACAGCCAGTATCACATAGACACTGACAAACTTCCCTTTTTCATGGCCATTTGCCTTGGTCCACCACACGAGCCAGATTTGGGGGAAAAACTGCGTAAATACGAAGAGAGCCGTGCAGCTGAGAAAACATGCAGCGCCGAACTTGCTTATGGATTTAATATAATATTTGTACACAGCAACATCTCCGGTTTTCCGCGTCAAGTCAGTCACATCATTTGGAGTGACGCCTTTGATAGCTGGTCGCTTTCTCTTTGAAGTTGGCTTTGCAGCGGGAGCCGCCTCTTCTATGCCATGATGTGTGTCTAGTAGTAGGCTTTTGACATAGCCGTCTTGCACTTTTAACTCGTCGAAATTTCCTTGTTGAGATATCTCTCCCTCCTTGCTTAGAACTGCGATGTGGTCGGCAAGATGGAAGTGACGAGTGGAATGAGTGGATCAAAACAACCGTAGATTTGAATTTCCGGAAAAGTCCTTGTGGGCCGAGAAGATTGGTGATAACAAGCCTCTCGGTTTTGCTATCCAATGCACTTAATACGTCATCGAGGAGTACAATGTCTGGTTTCGCGTAAAGCACACGTGCAAGAGCTACGCGTTGCTTCTGACCACCGCTGAGTGTCAAACCTCGGGTCCCGGGTGTGCTTTGATCCCCGTCCTCCAACTGAAGCAGATCTTGATCCAGGGCACAAGCAGTCAGAACAGATTGATACCATTCTTCGTCAATGTTATAGGCTCTTCCCAAACCGCAAATGTTTTGTTGAACGGTCGTATTCAAAATCCATGGCGTTTGACTGCAGTACCCAACATTTGTGGAGGTAATAGAGATGTCGCCCTTGTCGAAAAGAAGCTCTCCTAGGATAGCTTTCATAAGGGTAGACTTCCCAGATCCCACTGGCCCAGTCAATATTGTTGTTGTGGAAGCTTTGAGTTGCAGGTCAATGTCAAAGACAGCGGGCTCTAAAGTTAGTGAGGGCCGAACTGTTATTCCGGTCATTAAAATCGCATTCTTCTCGGATTTCTTGGGAAAGGTAACTCGAGAGCTCGGTCCCTGGTTGTCAGCCCGAAATTCTTGAAGTTCCATGTCCGCATTCGTTTGAGATGAGGAAGGCTCGTCCGAAGTTAATTGGTGTTGTACCGTGCGGCCCCTCTTATCCTCCCAAGAGGGCGCAACGAGAAATTTCTGGATGCGTTCAAAACATCCAATGGCAGCACCAGTTTCGGGGATTGCAGTCAGTAAAGTAGATGCCGGGTTTGTTAGTAGAGTTACTGTGGCCAGCGACGTGAGGGCTTGATTAGTGGAGAGAGAGCTCGAGCCCTGGACTCTTGCTTTTATTTCGAATGCCACAAAGGTCAGGACAGGCGCAAAGATGGCAGGAGTGTATCCTGTTAAAAAAAATCAGAATACGAAGGTATAGATGTGCCCTGCAGGAGTTAACTTACCAATTGTGTTTGTTAATATTACCAGCCATCTATACCCATTCGCTGATTTCATCTCTTTAACGCGCTGATCCTGGATGCTGTTGGACATCAAGCCTGCTAAGCCCATCATCTTTACACTCTTCATTGAGCTTAGCAGAGACGCTGTTGACGCAATGCGTGTCTGAAGAGATGCGGCCCAGATCTTTTGCTGGTTACTAGAATACTTTGCGGCTCGAGTGTTTATAGCGGCGCAAACTATCCTGCATATTAGCTTATATATGATGCTTTACGAGACTAGTGATGCTCAACTTACTAATTACAACAATGATGGGTATTACCGAGACTGCTCCTAGTTGGATTGAAAGCAGCCAGACACCGATTGACACCTCAATAAGGCGAGCCCAGGTCTCATGCATGCTCTGCATGCTTGCGGCTATTCTATCAATGTCGGTCGACATATGTGTTATTGCACTGCAACAGCGAATCAATACCGGTAACTGTGTGACTAAGACAAAGATGATATACTCACGCAGATTCATCATATACTCCATCGCGCAAAAGAAGTGTCTTGTTAAAGATAAGGCCGACCAGTCCGCCCCGAAGCATAGTGATTGACCGAAATAGTCGATGCATGTAGCACACGGTAGACACCTAGGTACCTTGTTAGCATCTCGGTCGTTCCGTGGGGAGATAAATACACTCACAGCAACGCCAGTATAGATCAAAGCCGCAGCAGCAATCAAACCAAGACTCTGATTATAATTCTGAGACGCACGCGGCTGATTCACGAAGCTGATCATACGGCTTATCAAGAAAGGCTGGGCGTAGTTGAAACCGATCAAGCATAGGCGGGGAGGTACAACTGAGAGTAACGGCCAACGAAGACATTTTACACATGTCCATACCAAGGAACGCCGGCCTTCAGGTTTAGCTGAGAAAATGTCAGCATGATAGGTACAGTGGGAATACACGCAGCATCACTTACATCGTCGGTCCCAGACTGCCTGCATCTCATCCCGCAGCCGCTCTGAAGACAAGCTTGGGGGTGTCTGGTAAAGATCCTCCAAGGACAGGATTCTTTTGAAGCCCCTGACGAATAGAGAGTTCAACCACCAGAAAAAGGTCCTATTCCAGACGCCCCGAATAGCCTCAGGGGGATATTCCTTATACGGATATTTAAGGTGCTTTGTCTTGTTCCGAGCCTCCAGGATCCAGAGCAATAACATGGCCCCAATGCTCGCTGCGAAAACGGCTGCAATTGATATGTCATTATGCCGAAGAAAGAGTGTGCGTGCTTGAGGGATATTGAGCAGCAAGGAGGTTATAAGGTAGACTTCAAGAAGGGTCGAAGGACGAACAGAGCGAGTGTGTCCTAAGTAGGATAATGGATATATCGCCAGTGCACCGACAAGCGAAAGTATAGCAGAAGGTACCGAAGTTAGCGTGCGGATGGCCGGGTTTGTCGTCCATAGTATTAGTAGGGTTAACTGAAGGCCGGCAAGAAGGGATATGGCTAGCTGAAGGTAGGTATTGTGAGTCATAAGTGCTCTCAACCGGAAGTACAGTATCACAGAGTCCTTACCGCCTTTCCAGTGTAAACACTATAGTGAGGGAGGGTAGTAATGCTAGAACGATACAGCCAGAACAATCTCAAAGGCACTAGCAGAAGGAAGATAGACGATGGGGCAATTGAGAGAATGGATTGTTCAAACAGTAAGGTAAAATCAAAGCCATGACGGCAGGGAGAAGCAACCACTGGGCCGAATACATTGTCAGCATGAAGGGTGCATGTCGAGACCACGTCCGTATGGTTGGACGCCATAGGAGCACCGCAGAAGAAGCCTAGACTACTACGCTGGAAGCTCGCTTCACAGAACAATTCCGAGGACACAAAGGGCGCAAGACTTTATGTACACCACGAGAGCGGAGATATCGCGTCTCAAACGGTAATATCGCATGGGTGTGGGAGCCTGGAGCTGCCTAATGCGAGTCGCGTAGCGCCCTGAGGATGCAGGCCACCTGACCGCACTAAAGGTTTGGCTGACCTAGCCGAAATTAGGTGGCCCCCTGTCACGTGGTCGGTTGGTCATGACATTTATTCCCGAGGTACGAGTGGTAAAATATATAGGATGTTAAATAATTATATCTTTACTAATAATAATAATATAGTTTTAATTGATATAGTGTAAGAGTATACATATTGGATCCCGCAAGGGTCGCGATAGATTCGCGATCACTCTCTGTCTTTTTGGCTGTATGGCGACGTGGTGCGAGACACGTTACATATAGGCGATTTTATTAAAATAGTATTAAAATGTTTATAAATTTCTTAGTCTTTATAAAGCCTAAAATATTAAGTAATAATAGTGTTTTATATTTTCTTTTTTCACTAAGTCATAGGGGCCAATGGGGTATTATAGTGTCAGTAAAAGATTTTTTAATTTGGCTGCAAGTATTTAATTTTGGAACTGGCAATATACTACACTAGGAAGGCGGTAGTAGCCGACCGTCATAACCCTATCAACTTACGCTGGTATGAAAGTTTCCAATCAAAGAGTTGATCCACAACTTCCATCACTATGAATACAAGGAAGCCAATCCCGTTTGAAGCTGCCTTTGATCCTTCGTCGGGCGACTATATCTCCATCTACTCGCCACCGGTTGGATTTTGTAGTTGCGTCGATTGCGAGAACCAATTTCGCAGCACGGATTCTCAAGGCATTGACCGTCTAAGTTATGCAGAGGCATTGAGTACTGCTGAAGCCAGCGAAATATCCACTTCATATGCAAAGGACGTCAGGAAGGACCTTCAATATCTCCGAGATCAAGTTGCTTGTCATGGAAACACAATCATCAGTCGTTGGAAAAAGAGAAGCCGCGAGAAGCGAGCTGCTGCCTTGCTCAAAGCCTTTCCTAAGATCTTCCCACAGCAGTGGTCTGGGCCTCACATTAATTACGACTATGTGACTTGGCGAAAGGCACGAGAATTTCGCGAAGCACTACTTCTGCCGTATTTGAATCTCGAAGTACTAAGGGACGATGCACTCAAGTTCCTGGGCCTGCTTTATAACCGAACGAAATTCGATCCAGAGGATTGGGTTTCTTTTGATGCACACCAGACTAGGACTAGTTGGGCGACGGGAGGATTTCGAACGGATTTCGCTGAGTGCTGTATTGTCTTCTATGGGCCAAACTATGGCGAGGTGGTTCCTTGGAACAGTGACCAGGCACATCGATGGGACATTATTGGCTTCCCGCGAGGACGGCTAGTTCTTGAGGCTCAGCATTTTATAATGCAATTCTTGCGAAAGATTGTGGAAGACCTACTGGACGGTGTCGATCGTGTTGGCTCGTCGGATAAGTGGATTGAGCTTGCAAATGCTGGCTTTCGCAGATCCTTCGGAGCAGAGACCTGGTCGGCATTTAGCAATCAAGCATATTCGGCGCCGGTTTTCGATGTTGATCGCCTTGTCAGTATTTCACAAGCACGGCTCGCAGAATCGGAGGATCACCTGTGGCTCCTTCAGACCGATCCAGCATACTTCCAGATGTTTATAAAAAATGAAACTCAGGGACGTATGTTCAAGGAAAATGATCCCGAAATATGGAACCGGAACGTTGCACTGAATGCCTGGGTAGAACCCGTGGGGAAAATGCAGAGCTGGCGCTGGGTCGTACAAGAAGTCGAACGCATGAGAGCGCAATATCTCAAGTTCCGTGACAGTATCCACGTCGGAGAACGCTTGCCATCAAAATTCGAATTCGCTATCGCAAGCCTCGAGCTTTTACTAATCAACCTTTTGCTCCACCGTACAAAATCCTTAGGCATGCTCTTACCTCGAATGATAGCGTTTCAAGACCTATACAAGCGCGATTATTCTCAACGGGATCAGGTCAGAATAACGATAGATTTAAAGAAAACTGGGAGCACAAGGGAGATGTTTTACAAGGACCCGCTCCATTGGTGTTTAGAGCAGATGTCGACAGACCCTGAAAATCCAAAGATGTTTGACGCGGCGATGCTGTTCGGGTTTCTAGACGACTGGCTAGGAAAAGACACTACATCTGTCAAAGACAAATGCCGTCTCGATCAAAGGCTGCTTCGTGATTTGTCTGATCTAGCAGCAAACCAGGAGCTACTAGCTGTAGTCAGACAGCACCGGCCAGTCTGCAAGCCGATGTCGATAGAGGAGGCACGGGCAAAAGGTGCTGATAGCCAAGCTTGGCGAGGTATGCAAACCGGCGATGAGATGTACAAGCAATCAAAGCAAGATTGGGAAGCACTGGCGGCACAGCTTAAGGCAGTTCTAGATCTTCCATTTCCAAAAGGGAAGCACGACCGTGCCTGGCTGGAAAGTGCGGATCAAGTGCGACAGAATTTGAAGAATTTCTGGACCAAGGCACGAGAGATGCACCGGAAAGCATTAGAACATATGAAGCTATACACTGAGGAAGACAGACAGCAAGAGCTTGCTACTATGTCGTTTGATAGCACTATTGAGCACCTTGCCGTGTTAAAAGCTGAGCGAGACGCGATCCTCGCACCGAAAGCGCGTACAAAGCCGGATGAGCTAGTATCCAATGATGCGGGGACTGGTTGGAACACAGGGTCGGCAATGAAACTTCCATCTACTTCACTGTTATCTGCACCGAAAAGTAAGATCAAAACCCGACCTGAGGTTTCGACTTCAAATGCGGATGTGGCAGAAGCGCCCAAGACCCCAGTCATTGAAAAATCGAAAATCCCACCACTGGCAATCATTCAAGTCAAACCCGAAAGCATGCGAGTTCTTACGAGAATGTTTCCCTGCACCCCAGAAGAATATTCAGGGAAGCCAGTTGACTGGAGAAGCTTTGTTGGGGCAATGGAAGATGCCGGATTCCCCGCCGCACAGTCAGGTGGATCGGCCGTTACTTTCACGAAAGAAGGAGAGGGCAGGATAGTCTTTCATAAGCCGCATCCAGTTGCGAAAATTGAGCAGACTATCTTACAGTCTTGGGGGAAGCGAATGGGAAAGTGGTTTAAATGGGAACGAGAGACTTTCGCCTGTGGTAGCGCAGGCGTTTCATAAGATTGTCACTTCGGAGCAGAAACTCTATGACAGTGTGTCCAACAGTCAGTCTCCAGCGAGCTTTGAGGCCTTATAGCTGACTGACTGCGGCCAACCAGATCGCTCGCTGTCCGCTGCATCAAAATTAAGGTACGCTGAATGTTCCGCTGTCAGCTCGCTTTCCTAATTAGGCAATTGGTATAAATTTGATGGTGTTTTATTCCAGATTTTTGGAGGTACCTCTGTATATATAAATATTAACGTTGCCCAATTGAAAATTCACCCTAATTTACCTAATATAGTGTTTAAATGTAGCCAAAAACGTCCTGTGCGCCCGTAGAGGCCTAAAAAAGATAGGAAGGCAGTAAGTAGTAAGGGCTCTAGAGGCTCTATTTTAATGTTAGATTTTAATTATATACGAAGCTTTAGAAAATACAGTTTACTAAGCTGGCTTTCCTGCCTCTACATTTGGCTTATAGCCAGTAAGATTAATATTTAAGCTTATTAACTAGGACGTAGTTAACGCTCCGTTAGTATTAATATAGTCGATTAAACTACTTAATAAAAGGCCTTTAATTGGCCACCATTTCTGGCACTAATCCGCTTTAATAGTGTTGGCTAATAATTAATTCTACTTTTTAGTAATAATCTTTTTAGCTTAACTAAAGACTTATTTATATATAGAGCTTATATCTAGAGGACTTAACTAACATTAAACCACTAAGTAAGAGGATTAGGAACAGTATTATTTACCTTATTACCGTTATCGGTACAGATCTTAATAAACTTAAGGCCTATATTATAGTAGCAATTAAGCTTACTAGCGAGCTTAATTCGTTTTTAATTACGTATAGAAGTAAGGCTTTCGTTAATAACTAATGACTATATATATATTAGCTAAATCGTCGTTAGATTTATAAGGAACCTTTCTATATTACGGCTTAACTAGTTACTTATCTTCCTTATCTTCTTAATCGTCAATAAAGTTAGTAAATGTAACGTGTCCCGCCCTCACGTCGCCACACAGGCCAAAAGACATGGAGTGCTTGCGAACTTGTCGCAAGCGCGGCGGGATCTAATATATGTACTCTTACAATAAATATAGTTTTTATATACCGCTCGGCGTGCTTCTACTATTAAGGCTACCGTTCCTATTTATTGCGAAAGTAGGCTTGTTTAAGTAATAGATAGAGAACTATATTAACGCCTAATTTAAGAAATGACCTGCTTTCGTTCTTAAGGCTCCACTAAGTTCGCTAGAGGATTTAATAAAGGAGTTCTATATTAGTAATTAACTCCTATAGAGCGCTATATAAGCCTTTAATGCTAGGACTATTAGCGTCGCCTTTTATATACTTAGTAGCTAATATAAAAGGCTTTAGGATCTTAATAAGCCGCTCTACCTACTACTAATCGTTATTAGTAAGTGCGTCCTATAATAGATCGTAGCTATTATTAGCTAGCTTCCTCTAAGCAAGTAGATATTTATTAATTGCCTTATAAAGAAGTAATATTCGGCGGAGTATAAAGTAGGTTAAATTCTACCGAACGCCTCCGTGTTTAATAAGTAGAAGCTATATAATTAAATGGTTCGTTTTCTATAAGCTATGCAGCTTTCCGAAAGACCTGCCAGGCTCGTGCTCCTGAGAGGGAAAGTCAAAAAGCGGATCCACGGTTTCTTGAAACGGAAGATTGGGATGTATGGCCTGCGAGAGACAAATGGCGGCTGTGATTATGCAGCTAGAAATAATTTCACACGTCCCTCGAACATCCGGTCCATTTCCCCAAGTCGTGATAATGTTATCTGTCGAACTGCCGAATATTATTGGCCGGAACATGACTTCTTTCGGGACCTAAGCGGGGTAAAAATACAATAAATCCGGTTGGAATCCCTCAGAACTGATGGAAGTATAGTAAAATATATTAAAGGCCTGTTGATAGCTGGCCAGTAAGGCTAGAAAATTCTGATTTGGTATGCAAGTCTACGAGTGGCATCATCGCGAGGTTGCTCCGTCACTCAGTATCCTGCCAAATAGGAAAACCAGTTAGCACGTCCAACGAACCTTACGGAGCCAAAGTCTTATCAGAATCTCGCAGAAAAGTTATAAAGTAGGGTGAATTTGCAGCAATTATGGACTTATAGCAGCCTTTATTTTCCTTTGCCTTCTTTTTCCTTCTTTTCGTCATGCAGTTTATACATAGTGACATTCTTCGATCCACTACGGAGGTCGCTAACATATGTTTTTGCACCTTCCCAATTAGGAAGTTTTAAAACTGGCGTATGCGTAAGCACAGGTGCGCATTTTACAGCCCACGCAGCGTGTACTAGAGTCTACCCAGCGTATATTAAGGCACGCAGACTTTAAAGATTAATTTGCTAGCCTAATACTATATATAATAAAAATTCTTTATTAAATTTATAATTTATACTTAGTAAGATAATATATAAAAATATAGAAAGTAGTAATAAGTATTATTATTCCTAA
>Ga0307507_10000084_pt1 | contig 145642 bp, 124 predicted proteins | sample 7_EM_MG_FD_207223 | JGI IMG/M metagenome (GOLD analysis project Ga0307507, IMG submission 207223) | Populus trichocarpa ectomycorrhiza microbial communities from riparian zone in the Pacific Northwest, United States - 7_EM | ecosystem: Host-associated > Plants > Roots > Unclassified | place... | reverse complement strand
ACTGCACCGCGGCCACCACCCGGCGGCGTAGATCCTCTTGCGCCTGCGGGGAAAGCCGACGCGCGTCACGAACGTAAATACCCATACACGAACAACGATCACAAAGTGTTTGCGTTACGGGTCAATAGCACGGGCAAAAGGCCGCCGGTCACAGCAGATCGGGGCCGTGGACCAGGGAGCCGCCGAGGATGGTGTGCGTGGGGTTCAGGTCGCGCAGCACGTCGCTCGGGGCGTGCGCGGGGTCCTGGTCCCAGACGGTCAGGTCGGCGAGGCGGCCGGGGGTGAGGCTGCCGCGCAGGTGCTCCTCACGCAGCAGCCGTGCGGCGTTGGCGGTGTGCAGGGCGACGGCCTCGTCGTAGGTGATGGCCTGTTCGGGCCCCTGGACGCCGATGACGGTCTGCCGCGTGGTCATTCCCCAGACCGAGCGCATAGCCCCGAACCTGCCGACGGGAAAGTCCGATCCCGCGGTCAACAATGCGCCGTCGTCGAGCCAGCCGCGGGCAGGGAAGAGCGCGGCGACGCGTTCCGGGCCCCAGAAGCCCTGCTCGACATGCGCGGTGTCGTGCGCCAGCGGCTGCTGGATGGTGACGGGAATTCCCATTCGGACGGCGCGGGCGCGCTGTTCGGGGCCGGCCAGGCCGCCGTGTTCCATGACCAGCATGCCTTCGGGCAGACCCGGGTTGTTTCGCAGGACGCGTTCGTAGACGTCGAGCAGGACACGTACCGCACGATCGCCGTAGGCGTGCGTACCGACCCGCCAACCGCGTCGGACCACGGCCTCGACGGCTTCGACGAGTGCGTCCGGATCCCACGTCAGCATTCCGCAGAATGAGTGGTCTGAGGCGTAGGGCTCCTCGGTGGCGCCGGCCTCCAGGCCGCCGTCGAGGCCGAACTTCAGCCCCCATACCTGGAGCCACGGGTCGCCGTTGTAGCGCCAGTCCTCCATACGGTCGAGCAAGTCGTCCACCTGCGCCGCGCTGGACAGGCCGAACGTCGCAATCAGGGCACGTACCCGGGTGCCCAGTGCGCCCGCCTCGCGGGCGGCGAGCAGCACCTCGTAATCGCCGGGGAGGACTGCGCAGTCGCGCACGGTGCCGATGCCCGTGGCGGCGTACTGAGCGCTGGCGGCGCGTAGGCCTTCGATGCGCTTGGCCTGGTCCACCGCGGGGAGGAGCCTTTCAATCAGGGGCTGGGCGTTGTCGATCAGGCGGCCGGTGAGCCGACCGTCGGCGTCGCGGCCGATCACGCCGCCGGGCGGCTCGGGGGTCTGCTCGGTGATGCCCGCCAGGCGCAGGGCGTAGGAGTTGGCGACGTCGTTGTGGCCGCCCCGCTTGACCAGCACCGGATGCCGATCAGTGGCCTGGTCCAATTCGGCCGCGGTGGGCATCCGCCGCTCCGGCAGATCCAGTTCCTGCCAGTTCGTCGTGGTGCGGATCCACTCGCCCTCGGGGGTGACGGCGGCACGCTGCCGGATCATGTCCAAGAACTCGGGGATGGAGCGGGCCTGATGCACCGGGACGTCGTGCACGCTGTAGGCGGCGAAGATCAGGTGGGTGTGGGTGTCGTCGAAGGCCGGCAGCACGGTGGACCCGGGCAGGTCGTGGACCTCGGTCCGAGCGGACACCAGGCCGTCGAGACCGTTCGGGTCGGGCGAAACGGCGACGAGGCGGTCGCCGCGCACCGCGAGGGCGCGCTGGGGAGCTTGGCCCGGCGCCAGCGTGTGCACAGCGGCGGCACGGATCAGCAAATCAGCACCGTGGTCAGACATGGTCTTCTCCCATCTCAGCAATCAACACTCAGCACTCAACCGCGTGCGCGAATCCTGCGGCCACAGCTCACTTCTGCGATCGCCACTGCTCTTCGGGACGTGCACGGTGACGTAGCGTCCGTGCGCGGCGAGGCAGCGCGGATTCTTCTCGTCGGCCTCGCCCCAGACCTCGAAACGGTAGGTCATCGACGAGGTGCCGATGCGTTCGAGGACGAGCGTGTCCATCCACTCGACGCGGCCGCGGTAGACGGCGCGGGCGATGACGGGGCCGTCCGCTGCCGTGTTCGCGTTCGCGTTCGCGTCCGTTTCCGCTCCCCGCGCAGCCGCGGGGCGCGTATCAGACTGCTGCGCGGTCATGTGAAGGCGTCCAGCGCAGGTGCAGGGTGTTGTCCGTGCTCTCATTCACGTCGCGCAACAGCGAGAGGCGCGGACGTACGGCATCCGTGCGGGACGTCGGCGGCTTGCGGCGGCCCGCGTGGTAGGGCAGCGGCCACTGGGCCGCTTCGCCGCGGTATTCCTGTTCGGCCGCGGCATGAAGCGTCCAGTGCGGATCGTAAAGGTGTGTCCGACCGATGGCGCACAGGTCCGCGCGGCCGGCCAGCAGGATCGAGTTCACGTCGTCGTACGAGGCGATCGCGCCGACGGCGATGACCGCCGTGCCGGTGGCGGCGGCGACCTCGTGTCGGATCCGGTCGGCGAACGGGGTCTGGTACGAGCGGCCGAACGCGGGCCGCTCCTCCTTGGCGACCTGGCCGGAGGAGACGTCGATGGCGTCCGCGCCGTGCGCGATGAACGCACGGGCGATCTCGACCGCGTCGTGCTCGGTGTTGCCGTCCGGGGTCCAGTCGGTCGCGGAGATGCGCACGATCATCGGCCGCTCGGCGGGCCAGGCCGCGCGGACGGCGTCGAAGACCTCGAGCGGGAAGCGCAGCCGGTTCTCCAGCGAGCCGCCGTACTCGTCGGTGCGCCGGTTCGCCAGCGGCGAGAGGAACGAAGAGAGCAGATATCCGTGCGCGCAGTGCAGTTCGAGCAGGTCGAATCCGGCCTGCGCGCCGCGCCGGGCGGCGGCTACGAAGTCTGCGACGATCTGGCGCAGGTCGGCCCGGGTCGCCTCGCGCGGCGTCGCGCAGCCCGGTCCGTAGGGCACGGGGGAGGGGCCGATCACCGGCCAGTTGTCCTCGGGCAGCGGCTCGTCCATGCCCTCCCACATCAGCCGGGTCGAGCCCTTGCGGCCCGAGTGGCCGAGTTGCAGGCCGACCCGCGCGGAGCTCCGAGCATGTACGAACTCGACGATCCGGGCCCACGCATCGCGCTGTCCGTTGGTCCACAGGCCGCCGCAGCCGGGCGTGATCCGGCCCTGCGGCGAGACGCAGACCATCTCCGTCATCACCAGCCCGGCCCCGCCCATCGCCTTCGAGCCCAGATGTACGAGGTGGAAGTCGCCGGGCACGCCGTCCACGGCCGAGTACATGTCCATCGGCGAGACGACGACGCGGTTCTTCAGCTCCAGCGCGCCGATCCGGAACGGCTGGAACATCGCCGGCGCGACGCTCCCGAGGCCCTGCGCGTCGGCGAACGCGGCGTCGACCCGGTCGGCGAACCGCCGGTCCCGCGTGCGCAGGTTCGCGTAGGTGATCCGCCGCGAGCGTGTCAGCAGGTTGAAGCAGAACTGGGTCGGCTCCTGGTGGACGTACATGCCGAGGTTCTCGAACCACTCGAGCGAGGCCTGCGCGGCACGCTGGGTGGATTCGACGACCGGGCGGCGCTCGGTCTCGTATGCGTCGAGCGCGGCCTCGATGCCGGCGCGGTCGGTGTTGCTGTGCTCGTGCAGGCAGGCCGCCAGGGCGAGCGCGTCCTCCATGGCGAGCTTGGTGCCGGAGCCGATGGAGAAGTGCGCGGTGTGCGCGGCGTCGCCGAGCAGCACGAGGTTGCCGTCGTGCCACCGCTCGTTGCGCACGGTGGTGAAGTTCAGCCACTTCGAGTTGTTGGCGTACAGCTCGTGGCCCGCGAGTTCGTCGGCGAACAGCTCGCGCAGCCGCTTGACCGCGTACTCGTCCGAGACGCCGGGCGGCAGCTGCGCGTCGGCAGTGGCGTCGAAGCCGGCCGCGTGCCAGACGTCCTCGTGCATCTCGACGACGAACGTCGAGCCCCGCTCCGAGTACGGGTAGCCGTGGACTTGCACGGTGCCCCACGGCGTCTGCTTGATGAAGAACTGGAAGGCCTCGAAAACGCGGTCGGTGCCGAGCCACATGTACTTGTTGCCGCGGCGGTCCAGGTCCGGGCAGAAGACGTCGGCATGCGCGGCGCGGGTTGGCGAATTGACGCCGTCCGCCCCGACGACGAGGTCGTGCGTGGCGCGCAGCTGCTCGAGGTCCGGCGCGGGCGTGGAGAACAGCAGCCGGACGCCGAGCCCGCGGCAGCGCTCCTGGAGCAGGTGAAGCAGGTCCTTGCGTCCCATCGCGGCGAAGCCCTGGCCGCCGACGGTGTGGCGCTCGCCCCGGTAGTGGATGTCGATGTCGGTCCAGCGCGCGAAGCGCCTTGCCATGGCCTCGGAGAACTGCGCGTCGGCGCCCTCGATGCCGCCGAGGGTCTCGTCGGAGAAGACCACGCCGAAGCCGAACGTGTCGTCCGGGGCGTTGCGCTCCCAGACGGTGATCTCGTGGGCGGCGTCGAGCTGCTTCAGCAGCGCGGCGAGGTACAGGCCGCCGGGACCGCCGCCGATGATCGCGACTTTCACTGGTCGTTCCTCTCCGGCTCGGCGGTGCCCACGCCGCCGCGCAGTCCGTGCTGCTCCTGTTGTTCGTGCTGCCCGTGTTCCCCGTGCTGTTCGTCCTCGACGATCCGGCGCAGCGCGAACCGTTGCAGCTTCCCGCTCGCATTGCGCGGCAGGCTCGTGACGAACCGCACGTCGCGCGGGTACTTGTAGGGAGCGAGGATCTGCTTGACGTGGTCCTGGATCTCCTTGGCCTTGACCGCCCCGCCCTCGAGGTCGGGACGCAGCACGACGAAGGCGCACACGACCGAGCCGCGCTCGGCGTCCGGGCGGGGAACGACCGCGCATTCCAGGACGTCGGGATGGGTCTCGACGGCCGCTTCGACCTCGGGCCCGCCGATGTTGTAGCCGGAGGAGACGATCATGTCGTCGCCGCGGCCGTGGTAGTAGAAGTAGCCGTCCTCGTCGCGGTGGAAGATGTCGCCGGTGACGTTCCAGCCGTTGGCGACGTAAGCCTTCTGCCGCGAGTCGTCCAGGTAGCGGCACCCGACCGGGCCGATCACGCCGAGGCGCCCGGGCCGGCCGGGGCCGAGCTCGGTGTCGTCCGGGCCGAGGATGACGGCGCGGTACCCGGGCACCGGCCTGCCGGTGGCGCCGGGCCGGATCTCGTCGTCGGCCGCGGAGATGAAGATGTGCAGCAGTTCCGTCGCGCCGATGCCGTCGATCACCGGCAGGCCGAGGTCGTCCCGCAGCCGGTGCCACACGTCCTCGGTGATGTGCTCGCCTGCTGACACTGCGGTGCGCAGCTTCGTCAGCGACCGCTCCAGGCCCGCGCGCACTATCGCCCGATACGCGGTCGGCGCAGTGGCCAGGACCGTGACGCCGAGGTCGGCGACGTACTGCGCGAGTTGTCGCGGCGTGCCGGCCTCGGTCAGCAGCACGCTGGCGCCGGCGCGCAGCGGGAAGACCACGAGCATGCCGAGGCCGAACGTGAAGGCCAGCGGCGCGGAGCAGGCGACCACGTCGTCCTGCCGCAGCCGCAGGGTGTGGCTGCCGAAGGTGTTGTCGATCGACAGCAGGTCGCGGTGGAAGTGCATGGTGATCTTGGGGACCCCGGTGCTGCCGGAGGTCGGGCCGAGCAGCGCCACGTCGTCCGCGGCGGTCGGCACGTCGGCGAACTCGCCCGACTTCGTGGCAGCGCGCGCGACAAGGTCCTGCGGCCCGGCGCCGCCGAACTCGACGACCTGCAGCGCCGGGGCCGCGGCGTCGCGCACCGCGTACGCGTCCTCGGCGAACCGGTGGTCGACCAGCGCGATCGAAGCCTGGGTCCGCCGGGCGATCGGGCCGAGTTCGCGCGCCCGCAGCGCCGCCATCGTCGTGACCACGACGCCGCCCGCCTTGAGCACGCCGAGCCAGGCGGCGACCGTCCACGGGTTGTTCGGCGAGCGCAGCATCACGCGCTGGCCCGGCAGCAGGCCGAAGTCCTCGGTGAGCACTTGGGCGACCTGGTTCGCGCGGGTACGCAGCTGGCCGTAGGTCCAGGCCTCGCCGTCCGGAGTGCGCAGCGCGACGCGATCGGCGCCGAAGGTCCGGGTCGGGACGTCGATCAGTTCGGTGGCGGCGTTGAGCCGGTCCGGGTACCGCAGCTCGGGCGTGGTGAATTCGAGCGTCGGCCATTCGTGCGCGGGTGGCAGGTGGTCGCGGGTGAACGAGTCCACGTGTGCCGACGGGGAGAGGGACATCGGCGTGCGTATCCTTCCGTGGGTCCGCCGGGGCGGGCGGCCGGTCAAGCGGGGCGGATCATGCCCTCCTGGGCGACGGTGGCCAGGTGGCGCCGGTCTCGGCGATAGAAGCGGCCGGTGCCCAGACCGCGGCCGGACTCGGCGGCCGCCGCGTCCTGGACGTAGAGCAGCCAGTCGTCGAGCCGGGCCTGCCGGTGGAACCACATGGCGTGGTCGAGGCTCGCGGTGACCAGCCCGGGATCGGCCCAGGCCAGCCCGAGCACGCGAAGTACGGGTTCGAGGATCGTGTAGTCGCAGAGGTAGGCGAGTGCGGCCAGGTCGCGTTGGGCGTCGTCGAGCCCGTCGACCGGTCGCAGCGGGTCGAAGGGCTTGATCCACACGGCCTGGTGGGGTTCGCGTCCGCCGTCGACTTCGAGGTAGACCGGACCGGGCACGTGCCGCAGGTCGAAGCCCCGGCCACCGGACCAGTAGGCCTTGGACAGCTCGGTCATCGTGCCGCCCTCGCGTCCGTCGAGGTATTCCGCCGAGCTCGGCAGGTCCTCCGGATCCGCGACGGCGTCGGCGAGTTCGGCGGCGAAGACGGCGCCGGGCTCGCCCGCGGCGAAGTTGGCCAGGCTGACGTACACCGGCTTGCCGTTCTGGTACCCGCGCACCTGCCGGGTGCTGTAGCCGCGCCCGTCGCGCAGGACTTCGACCTCGTAGCGCACCTCGGCCCCGATGTCCGCGGGGCGCAGGAAGTAGCTGTGCATCGAGTGCAGGGTCTTGCCGTCGGTGACCGAACGCATCGCCGCGACGGCGGCCTGGGCGACGAGGTCGCCGCCGTAGGCCTTGGGCCACGGACAAGGCTGGGTCACCGCGGTGAACGCGAGGTCGAAGTGCTCGGCGGTGGTGGGACGAAGCGACAGCGCCGCGGTGACAATCGCGGAACTCGCGGAAGTCTCGGAACCCGCCCGCGCCACCGTGTGGCCGGGACTCGCACTGTGCATCGGGCCGGTCACCGGTTCAGCCAGTCGCGCAGTTCAGCATCCGCGACGTCGGGCAGGTTCACCACGATGTTCTCCGGCGTGCGCGTGGTCAGCCACACCAGCGGCTTGCTGCGGGAGAGGTTGCACTCGACGTGCGGCATGAACGGCGGGACGAAGATCCAGTCGCCCTCCTCCATGTCGAGGTAGTCCTCGAACTTGTCGCCGAAATAGATGCGGGCGCGGCCGGACAGGACGTATCCCCCGGTCTCGGCCTCGCCGTGGTGGTGCGAGACGGAGCGGTAGCCGGGCTCGTTGCGCACCTTGCCGTACCAGAGCCGGCGGGCCGGGGTGTGCTGGATGCTCACGCCCGAGATCCGCACCGCGCCGCCGGAGTCCGCGGTGTTGACGGACTCGGACCCGGCCCGGGTGACCACCGGCGCGACCAGGCCGCTGGGCAGGCGGTACATCGAGTCGTCGCCCTCCAGTCGGTACTTGCTGAAGTCGGGCTCCATCGCGGGGCTCCGTTCCGTCGGCGCTGGCTGTGTAGCTGCTCCCTGTCTCGTATTTTTCACGACCGTCATATAAAGTCAATAGAACTCGCCCGGCGGAGGGCGAATCCAGCCCCGCGACAGACGGAGGCGACATGCCGCCCATCCCCGTGAACCCGCCCACGCTGCCGAACCCCAGCGGCTACTCGCACGGCACGCTCAGCGGCACGACGCTGCACCTCGGCGGTCAGACGGCGCTCGACGCCGAGATGCGGATCGTGCCCGGCGGCATCGTCGAGCAGTTCCGGCAGGCCTTCGGCAACCTGCTCACCACCTTGCGCGAAGCCGGCGGGGAGCCGCAGGACCTGGTCGGCGTGACGATCTACCTGACCGACATCCCCGACTACCAGGCGCACGGCAGGGAGATCGGGCAGGTCTGGCGGGAGCTGGCCGGGCCGGTCTACCCGGCGATGGCCGGCATCGGCTGCACGGCGCTGTGGCAGCCCGAAGCGATGATCGAGATCGTCGCAGTGGCCGAAATCCCCGCACACCGGCTACGGACAGCACAGGGTCGTCATGGTGTCGAGAACTCCTGACGCCCGGCACGGAAGCCTGCTAAGCCGATCCTCGTCGGCGACCGCTAGGGTTCAGCTGATGATGACGGAGCAGACGGAGCAGCCGAGTGAGCGACCGGAGCCGGCCACGGCGAGCGGACGTGACAGCCGCCTCGGGCCGCTGATTCTCACGGTCTTCGGGCTCTACGCGCGCAGCGAGGACAACTGGCTGTCCGTCGCCTCGCTCATCCGTCTGATGTCAGACCTCGGACTCGACGCGTCCGCGGTACGCTCCGCCATCTCGCGCCTCAAGCGCCGCGACGTGCTGCGCCCGGAACGCCACGGCAAAGCGGCGGGTTACTCGCTCGAGAGCGGCACCCTCGAGATACTCGCGGAAGGCGACTCCCGCATCTTCGAGCGCGCGCGCGCCCAGGTCGACGACGGCTGGCTGCTCGTCGTCTTCTCCGTGCCCGAATCGGAGCGGGACAAGCGCCACGAGCTGCGCGCGAGCCTGACCCGCCTCGGCTTCGGCACCGCCGCGCCCGGCGTGTGGATCGCCCCCGGGAACCTGGCGGCCGAGACGCGCCGCACCCTGGAGCGCCGCGATCTGTCCAGCTATGTGGACATGTTCAGCGGGCACCACTTCGCCTTCGGGGAACTGCGCTCCAAGGTCCGTGCCTGGTGGGATCTCGACGAACTCGCCGGTCTCTACGGGGAATTCCTCCGCCAGCACCGCCCGGTGCTCGATCGTGTATCAACAGGCGGATCAACCCCGCTCGCCGCGTACCGGACCTACATTCCCATGCTGACCCAATGGCGTCGGCTTCCATACCGCGATCCAGGCCTGCCGCTGCAACTGCTCCCGCCGGGATGGAGCGGCGAGACCGCACGAGTACTGTTCGACGACCTCAACCGCGCCCTGAGCGCACCCGCGCGCGAGCATGCCATCAACGTGATCCACGGCGAAGGCTGACGCCGCTTCATCCGCTGATACTCGCCAGCTCCGAAAGCGCGAATACTGCCGGCCAGTCGCGCACGAATACGAATATGCCGCATGACCTGCGCGGACGGGGCATTCGGCAAGCGCAGGGTTCGGCCGGCTCACTGACAGAAGGCGCCCCGTAGTCCGTGCACCGCGTTGACCGGCTTCTATCTCGACTCCGAAACTAGGCAGTGTTGGTGAATGTGGCGATGTGTTGATGCTTTCGTGTGCCCGGTTTATTGCGGGCACAGGGAGCGTAGCCAGATCAGGGCGCTGGCCAGCTGGATTCCGCCCTGGTAGCGCTCGGGAAGCTTGTCGAAGCGGGTGGCGATCCCGCGCCACTGCTTGAGCCGGTTGTTGCACCGTTCGACCAGGTTACGGCGTTTGTACGCCTCGGCGTCGAACGCCGGGGGCCGCCCGCCTTTCGCGCCCTTCTTCGCGCGGGCGGCCTTCTGGTTCTCTTTCTCGGGGATGACGGCCTTGATCCCGCGTTTGCGCAGGTAGGCGCGGTTGGCGCGGGAGCCGTAGGCCTTGTCGCCGGCCACCGCGTCCGGGCGGCAGCGGGGCGGGCCGCCGCGGCGCCGCGGGACGGATCGCTTCGAGGGCCGCGGTGAACTGCGGGCTGTCGTGGTCCTGGCCCGCGGTGAGGATGACGGGGAAGGGTCGGCCCTTCCCGTCGCACCCGAAGTGGATTTTGCTGGTCAGTCCGCCGCGGGAGCGGCCGAGCTTGGCCGCCCGCGCGCGGGCCTTGCGCCGTCGGCGCTGCTCACGACGACGTTGCGCGTCAGGGTCCGGCGGCGGCGCGGCGCCATCGGATGGATGATGAACTCTACATTCGTCTTTTGATTCGCTGGGTTTGCCTTCGCGTCCAGCCACTCCAACGCGGCCCGCAGATCCGCTTCGTCCACCACCGCCCCGGACGCGTGCTGGTGGGCGCGCACCGTGGTGGAGTCCACCGACACGAACCAGTCGATCTCGCCCATCTCCTGCGCGTCCGCGACGATCCCCAGCAGGATCGCCAGCCACGTCCCGTTCTCGCAGTACCGGCGGTGCAGGTCATAGACCGTGGCCCACTTGCCGTACCGCTCCGGGACGTCGCGCCACGGCGAGCCGGTGCGGAACCGCCAGTTCACCCCGTCGATCTGCTTGCGCAGGTTCCGCGGCAACCGCCCCAGGTCCGAGACCGGGACATACCGGCGTATCCACTCCCATTGGGCATCCGTCAGATCACCACGCGCCATAACCCAGTTCTACCCCGCAACCGGCCACCCGCCGAAACCACAGACAACCGGAGTCAACACCTCGTCAAATTCACCAACACTGCCTAAAGCCCCGCCGTCCGTGCGTAATCCGTCAACCGACTGCACCGCCTTCGCAATCGGGGCGTGCACGGGTTCGACACCCGCTCCGGCCCGAGCTGCCGCGGCAGGATGCAGAGTTGACGATGCGGTGCCAGGATCCCTGCGTCCTTCGCACCCAACGCCAGGGTCGTCGCCGTGGCCTATCCGCAGATCTACCCGAAGACCGGTGAATCGGGCAGCAACTTCTACGACCGCGCCAACGGGCCACGAGCTGTGCACCGCGGTCCCCTGGGAGAACACCATCGTCGGCCTCGGGGACAACGACTCCTTCCACCCGAACACCGCGGGCTACGCGAAGTACGCGAGTGACCTCAAGAACCACCTGGGCTCATAAGGAGCCCTCGGCCATCAGCGACCCGGCAACACGGCGGCGGTCTCCGGTATCCGGGGGCCGCCGCCCGGCCACTGCCAGGACGCGCGTCGCTTACGGGCCCCGGGCTCTACCGCGATCGCTCCGGTCCGATCAGTGCACGAGGATATGCCCGTTTTGGAGTTCGAGCACTGAGTCGGCCAGGTCGAGCAGGCTCCGGTCGTGCGTCGCGACGAGCGCGGTGATGCCCTCGCTGCGCACGACCGTGCGCAGCAGGCGCATGATCTGGCGGGCGGTGTCGGCGTCGAGCTGGCCGGTGGGCTCGTCGGCGATCAGCACCCGGGGCCGGCCGGCCAGGGCGCGGGCGATCGCGACCCGCTGCTGCTGGCCGCCGGACAGTTCGCGCGGGCGCTGCGTGGCGTGGCCGGCGAGCCCGGTGATGTCGAGCAGCAGTCGCACGCGCTCTTCCCGCTCGCGGACGGGCTTGCCGAGGATCCGCAGCGGGATGCCCACGTTCTCCGCGGCGGACAGCATCGGCAGCAGGCCGAAGGACTGGAAGACGTAGGCCACCCGGTCGCGGCGCAGCTTGAGCCGCTCGCGTTCGCTCAGGCCCGACAGGTCCTGTCCGGCGATGCGCACGGTACCCGAGGTCGGCAGGTCCAGGCCGCCGACGACGTTGAGCAGGGTCGTCTTGCCGGAACCGGAGCGGCCGCGCACGGCGACCAGGCTGCCGCTCGGCACGTCGAAGGAGACTCCGCGCAGCGCCCGCACCTCGGCGGGGCCGCTGCCGAAGGTGCGTACGATCTCGCGTACCTCGATTGCGTTCTCGCGCCCGGCGACCGGGGTGCCGGAGTCGACGTCCCCTGCCGGAGCCGCATCCGTACTCGCCTGCGTGTCTGTGTACGCATTCATACGAATATGCGAGTCCGTATATGATTCTGTCATTGCTGCCGTGCTCCTTGCCCGTCTTCCGGAGTGTCGCCGCCCGGCCACACCCCGACGTGGTCGATGCGCTCGTCGAGCCGGACCCGGTCGCGCATCGCGAGTCGCTCGGTCATGGCGGCGGGCAGTTGCAGGCGTCCGGTGCGATCGAGGACCGCGTACTCCACCGCACGCCGTACCTCGCCGCCGTCGGCGCCGACCGCCGTGCTGTGCAGGGTCTCCGCCGTGGTGCGGCCGTTGCGGATCGCGACGGTGCGGCCGACCTGGCCGGAGACGTCGGCGTCGTGGGTGACGATCAGGACCGTGGTTCCCAGTTCCCGGTTGACCGTGCGCAGTGCGCCGAACACGTCGGCGGCCGTCGCCACGTCGAGTTCGCCGGTCGGCTCGTCGGCCAGCAGCAGCTTCGGCCGGTTGGCGCAGGCCGTCGCGATCGCGACGCGCTGCTGCTCGCCGCCGGACAGCTGCCTCGGGCGCCGGTCCCGGCAGTGCGCGACGCCGACCGTTTCGAGCAGCTCCAGCGCGCGGGCGGCGCGGGCCTTGCGGCCGAATCCGGCGAAGCGCATCGGCGTCTCGACGTTCTGGCGGGCCGTCAGGTACGGCACGAGGTTGTGCGCGGCCTGCTGCCAGACGAAGCCGACGGTGTGCCGCCGGTAATCGAGCCAGTCGCGGCCCGTCAGCTCGGCGACGTTGCGGCCGTCCACCTTCAGCGTCCCGGCGGTGGGCACGTCCAGGCCGCCGAGGATCTTCAACAGGGTGGACTTCCCGCTGCCGGACGCTCCGACCAGCGCGGTCAGCTCACCCGGGGTGACGAGCAGGTCAAGACCCTGCAACGCCTGGACCTCGACGCCGTCGGCCGCGTAGATCCGCACGAGCTGGTCGCACACGACCAGGGCGTCGGCGCCGTAGTCCGCCCGCCGGGACCGCGCCTCGGCGCCGAGTTGATCGATCCCGCCCGCCGGGGCGGTAGCCTCGCGCAGGTCCGTCGGGTCGGCAGTGCCCTCAGCTCCGGCGGGACCGGAGGCCGCGGTGGTCGCCATGGGTGTTCCTCTCTTCTCTCGCTCACTGCTCGCCGATGCGCAGGGCGGCGGTCACGCCGCGGTGGTGCGTCAGCAGCGCGTGTCCGGTCAGGGCCAGGGCGGCGGTGGCGGCGATGGCAGCCCCGGCCGCGGTCAGGGTCCCGGGGTCGACGCGCAACGGGACCGCCTGCGTGGTGCCGGTGAACACCGACAGGTCGATGCCCGGACCGATGAGCGAGCCGATCGCGACCGTGCAGGCGGCGCCGCCGAGCAGCGCCCCGGCGATCGACGGCAGGTGCTCGATCAGCGTCAGCCGGTCGGTCTGGGCGCGGCTCAGGCCCATCGTGGCGAGCCGGGCGGCGGCCTGCTCCCGCGCCGCCGCGCCGAGGGCGAGCCCGGCCAGCAGCGCGCCGGCCCCCAGGGCGGCGGCTGCGGCCATCGCCAGGTCGAGCAGGCGGAAGGTGCCGCTCTGGAACGGTGCGCTGGTCAGGGCGTCCAGCGCGGCGGCGCGGCTCTCGACGGTGGCCCCGGCCGCGGTGCTCGCGAGGGTCTTCGCCAGCGCCGCGCCGTCCACGGAGCCGTCGAGCAACAGGATGTTCGGCTCCGGCACGGCCGCGCCGGCGCGTTGTAGCGCCCAGCGCGGCACGATGACGAAGTCGGTGCGTCCGGGCAGCGCGGCGGTCGCCGCGACGGCCGCGACGACTCTGGTGCCGAAGCTGACTCCGGCGATGGTCATGGTCGGCCGTGCGGCGGAGATCTGCGCGGCGACCTGCGCCGACACGACCACCGGGATTGGAGTGCCCGGCGTGCCCGACCCGCCCTGGGCGGTCAGCCCGGCGGGCAGTTGCGCGGCGGGGGTCCCCGCGGTGAGCGCGCCGTATTGGCCGGGATCGACGATCAGGACCACGGTGTCGGAGGGGAGCTGCCCCGGCCCGGTGACGGTGAGGGTGAAGCCGTCCTCGAAGATCGCAGTGGCGGCGGCGCTGCGGGCGACCCCCGGTACCGCGGTCACGGCACGCTGGGCGGCCTGCGCGAATCCGTGGCCGGGATCGGCGGCGGTCACGACGTCGTCCGCGCCGACGGCGGCCCACGAGCCCCGCTGCTCGCCCGAGAGCACCGTGGCACGCACCACCGACCCGACCCCGACGACGGCGAGGGTGAGGACGAGCGCGAAAGACGGGAGCAGCGTGGCGGCCGAGCCCCGGGCGGCGTGGGCCAGGCCGACGAAGGACACGACGCCGCGGCCGCGGGCGGCGGTGCGGGTCAGCGCCCTGACGGCGAGCGGCACCAGGTGGTGGAGCGCGAGGGCGATCGGCACGGAAAGCAGGAACGGGGTGACGGACGCGAACAGGCTGCTGCTTCCCGCGCCGTAGGACCGCAGCAGCACGACCGCACTGATGCTGACGACGACCACACCGGTGTTGGCCACGATCCGGCGCGCGGGGCGGCGGCGGGCGGCGGCGCCCCCGCGGCGGCGCGGGCCGCGTTCGGGCCGGGCGAGGAGCGCCGGCCCGAGCAGGGCGGCGGCGGCCACGACGGCTCCGGCGCGCCAGTCGGCGCCCGGGTCGATCGGGCCGGGGATGAGCGCGAACGCGAGGAGTGTTCCAGCCGCGGCGGACACAGCCCCGGTCGCGCCGCCGCGGGCGGCGAGCGCGGCCAGCTGCCGTCCGGAGGCGCCCCTGGCCCGCAGCAGTCTGAGTTCCGGGGCGCGCCGTTCGCCGAGCAGCCGCACGCACAGGAACAGCACCGCCAGGCCCAGCGCCGCCAGCGAGCCGAGCACGAGCGACACGACTGATCCGACGGCTTGGCGCTGTCGCAGGAACGTGGTCAGGACCTGCGTGATGCCGCTGCCGACGGCCAGGGTCAGCGGTGCGGACCGGCCGTAGTCGCCGCCGATGCTCCCTATGGGCAGGGCCGCGGCGGCGGCCTCGGCGGCCATGAGCCGGTCGGCGAGGCCCTGCGCCGCGGAGCCGGTGATCTGTGCGGAGTCGAGCGGAACGGAGTACTGCAACTGCGTCTTCTGGGGTGCGAACTCCTGCTGCAGAACGGTCAGCTCTCCGGGCCCGATCACCGCCTCCGAGTCCCAGTACGGCGGGTCGCTGGCGGGTTCGTTGAGGCTGGGCGCGAGAACGAGCGCGTCGTGCGTCCAGAACTGGTCGTCTTGGGCGTGCGCCCGGTAGATCCCGGTGACATGCAGTTCGACGGACGGGCTTGCGGTCGCCGGGTCGGCGGGGATCGCGAGAACCTGGCCGGGGCGTAGGGAGAAGGCCGCGGCCGTGGCCTGGCTGACCGCGATGTCGAACTCGGCGGGCCGACCGGGGCCGGACGTGGCCGCGTGCCCGGCCATGGCCCCGGCGACCATGCTCGCCTGTCGGCTGAACGTGTCGCGGTAGACCAGCGACATCCTGATCCTGGCGAGCGACTTCTGCGCCGCGGAAGGGTTCGCGACCCTGACCGTGGCCGGGCTCGTCGTCACGCCGCTCCAGTACTGCGACGGATCGGCCGAGAGCGGCACGCCGCGGCTCGTCAGCAGATCGGTCAGCAGGCCTTCGGGGCGGGCGAGCTGCACCGGGGCCAGCGGCTGCAGGCCGGAGCCGAGCACCGCGGACAGGTCGCCGAGCGCCACGGCGCCGGTCACGGCGACGGCATCGGGCCCGGCGGACGCGAGTTCGGCGTGTAGGGCCGAGGTCTGGGCGCGCGCGTTCTGCCGGGGAATCGCGGTGGCGCCGAAGGCCGCCGCGCCGGCCAGCAGGGCCAGCACCGCTGCTGCGGCGACGCCGGTTCCCGCGACGCCGGCCGCTCCGTCGCGCAGCCGACTGCCGATCCCGCTCACAGGTCCTCCATGAGGCGTAGCTGGACCGCGGGGTCGGTGCGCCTCCACGCACCCGCGGCGGCGGCCAGGACCGGACCGGCCGCGACGACCGCCGCCAGCAGCGTCACCGGACCCCAGGCGACGGCGAAGAGCGCGGGTGGGCTCGGAGTCGTCGCGTCCCCGGTGAGGATCAGGTAGGGCATGAGCAGGCGGGCGAGCAGGACGCCGATGCCGACGCCCAGGATCGCGGCCGGGGCGGCGACGGCGAGGCGCTCGGCGCACTGGATCACCACCTGGCGGCGCGACGAGATGCCGAGCGCCGCGAGGACCGCCTCCTGGCCGCGCCGCTCCCGGCGGGCGGCGACGACGGCGGTCCACACGGCGGTGACGGCCAGGATGCCCGCGGCCAGGCCGAGCGCCTCAAGCCCCTGCTGGGTCAGCCGGGCGAGCGGGTCGGCCAGCAGCGCCGCCAGGATCGTGCTGCGCACGGCCGCGGTGACCGTGTCCGGGATGCCCCGGGGCACGCTCGTCCCGCCGGTGTCCAGCCACCACTCGGTGACCGGCAGGGCGGGCAGGCCGTGCGCGAGCACGGCGCTCTGGACGGCGGTCTCGTCGACGATCAGGCCGCCGCTGGAGTTCGCCGGGTCGATGGACGGGAACTGGGCGACGCTCCCGACGATCCGGACCGGCAGATTGTGGCCGTTCACGGTGATCTGGGTCAGGTCGCCGACGCCGAGCTTGGTGTCGTCGAGGAAGGCGGCGGTGGCCAGGGCCGGGATGGTCTGCGGAGCCGGGCCGCTGAAGGTGAGGGTGGCGGAGGCGCGCCCGAAGCCCACGAGCTGCCCGGTGGCGGAGTCGTAGTCGGGCAGGCCCCCGTAGCCCGGATCGAAGCTCTGGGACCAGCCGGCCCAGCTGGTGCCGAGTAAGGGACCTCGGGTCGCGTTCTGCCCTGCCGACGGGAAGGCGCTGCCGGTGTTCGCGTTCCGGGCGGCCTGCTGGAGATCGGCGGACCCGGCGAGGCTGCTCCAGCCGGCCAGGGCCGGAGCAGCCGGTGTCCAGGACGGGCCGGATTCCTGGTCGGATACCGCGAGGGCGGAGACGGACAGAGCGTCGGGTGATGATACGGAACTGAGCGGAGGCTGGTAGCTGAGGCCGAGGCCGGCGATGCGCAGCGGGTACGTGGTCTGCCGACCCAGGGGGAAGACCACCGTGTGCGCGCGACCGTCCGCGGCGAAGGGCTCTGGCGTCGTATCGACGAACTCGTGGTTGCCTTCTTCAAGGGTGAGGCTGACGGTGGCGTTCGCGAGCGCGCGGGCACCGGTCGAGGGTTCGCCGCCGGTGAGCGTCAGGGTCAGCGAGAGCCGGGCGGGCCGGCCGTGCAGCGCGGGGAGTTGCACGACGCCGTTGCGCAGCGCGGCCCAGAGCGTCGCAGGGGACTGCGAGTACTGGTCGGGCCGCAGCAGGACCGTGTCGGCGGCGCTCGCGCTTTCCACCGCGAGCACGGCGGCGCCGTCGTACGCGGTGGTCCGCACGGCCGTGGTCGCGGCCCGCACCGCGTGGTCCTGCGCGATCGCGGCGTCGGTGGCATCGGCGGCGGAGGGCGGGCCGTAGAGGGTGAGCCGGACTTGGGCACCCGCGAGGTTCGCACTCTGGTCGGTGGCGGAGCGCAGCCAGGTGGCGTGCACGCAAAGGCCGAAGGCGCCGGTCGCGGCGGCGAGCACGAGCAGCAGCGCCGGGCCGCTCTGCTGGGCGGGGCGGCGGCTGACCTGCCAGGCGGTGAGGGCGCCCGCCACGCCTCGCCGGCGGGCGGCGAGGCGGTCGCCGAGGACTCCGGCGAGCGGAAGCAGCCGCAGGCTGAGCAGCGCCGCGGCGAGCAGCGCGAGCGCCGGGGTGATCGCGGCGAGCGGATTGACCCGGAAAGCGGCGCCCGTGCCGGTACCGGAGGCAGCGCCAGTACCGGAGCCAGTGCCCGTACCCACGAGCGGCAGCGAGTGCAGCTGCCAGAAGCCCAGGGCGGCGAGGGCGAGGACGAGCAGGTCGGCCCCGGCCCGCGCGGGACCGGCGAGCCGGGGTGCGCGCAAGCCGCTGGGGCGGCGGGGGTCGCGGTGCTGGCCGCGCGAGGTGGCGGCGACCAGCACGGCGGCGCCCAGGGCCGCGACCGCGGCCGCCGCGAGCCACGCGGGCCGGGAGAACGGCGATATCGCGCCTCCGGCGACGGCCGCCGCGGCCGGGGAGGCGCCGGTGGTGAGGAATCCGGCGAGTGCGATCCCGGCGGGTGCGGCGGCGAGCAGGCCCACCGCGCCGAGGACGGCCGCCTCCGCGAGGTTGGCCAGCAGGGCCTGGCGCCGGGCGCGCCCGCGGTGGGCGAACAGGAAGGTCTCGGCCTCGCGCTGGGCGGCGAGCGGTCCGGCGGACACGACGAGCGCGCAGAGGGCCAGGGCGAGCAGCGCGAGCGCGACGGCGAAGAGCCCGGACAGCGTGACGCCGTGGGCGCTTCGCAGCGCGGCCAGCTGCGCGGGCAGCGTGGTGGACAGGTCGGCGTAGTGGACGACCGGCGAGCGCTGGACCAGCGTCGTCAGCGTACTGAGACTACGTGTGGTGGCGTCCTGGCCCTGGCCCGCCATCGCGGCGACCGAGGGCTGCAGGCTCCACGAGGCATGGTCGGCGGCGAGCACGCCGCCGGCGAAGGCGCCCTCGTCGACGACCACCGGGCCGAAGGTTTCGAACGGCGGCGAGAGCTGTTCGCCGGCGAGGCCGAACGGACTCTGGTCCCAGTACGGGTCGCCCCCGACGGCGGGTTGGAACAGGCCGGTGACGCGCAGCGAGACGACCGTGTTGTCGGTCCGGTCGTGCAGGGCGAGCCGGGAGCCGACGGACAGGTGCAGTTCATCCGCGACCTCGACGGGCAGCGCGGCGGCCACGGCCCCGGTACTCGCGGATCCCGCGTCCGGCGCTGTCGGCCAGGTACCTGAACTGAGGGTCGCGTGCGCGGCGAGATCGCCGAAGGCGGCCAACTGGAGGAGCGGTTGTACCGGCTGAGCCGATTCGGTCGTCGGGCCGGTCTGCCCCGCGGCACTCGGCCCGACGTCCTGCGGCAGAGTCAACAGCACCGACCAGAGCGTGCCGTTCATCGTGTAGGGCACCGGCCCGAGCGCGCTGCTCGCGGCGGACCGCAGCGCAGCGGACTGAGCTGCGAACTGGCTCTGGGAAGCGGCGGGAAGGCTGACGGTGATGGCCGTATCGCCGTCGGCCAGCCGGTTGTACGTGGCCTGCCGTAGGGCGCGTCCGTCATACACGGCCAAAGCCGCGAGTGCCGCCCCGACGACAAAAGTGATCAACAGTACAGCGCCGAGAGCCGACCGGTATGCCGTGATGCGCGCCAGTATGAACGGAGTACTGATGACACCCACTCCAGCCCTCTTATATCCCCCGAACCATCGACCGCGTCGATCTTAGAGCGTGCGCGGATCGGTGTTCGTCACGGGCATCGTCTTGGCTGGAGCCCACACGGTCTTGTACGTCGCCCGCACGTCCCGGCGTGGCTGCGGGGTCGGGTTGATCCCGAGCTCTGCCCTTCGCCGGGGTCAGTGCGGCGACTTCGACTGCTGCTGTTGCGCTTGTCCGTCCTGCTGCGCCAGTTCGGCCAAGAGTGCCCGTGCCTGGCGTAGGTACAGCCGGGGGACTTCCCATCCGACCACGGCGGGGCCCTGTACGCCGATGACGACTCTCTCGGTCTTGGTCAGCAGCCCCGGGTCGGTGATCGGGGCGCCGATCCAGTCGATGTGCCGCGGGGGACTTCGTAGACCAGTTTGGCCGGCTTGTTGGTGAGGAAGCTGTTGGAGAGCACCAGCAGTCGCAGGTTGGTGACGGCCACGGTGCAGCGCTGCGGCAGGGGTACCGGGGAGTCGGCCGCCCGGGGGTCGAGATTTGCTGTGCCGTCGGAGCCGATGCGCGATGCGAGGACCATCCACGGGAGACCGGAGTTGCCCAGCAGCCCGGAGGTGTACTCGCGCACGCCGCCGAGACGGGCCGCCGGGGCGGCGTGCAAGACCTGCTCGCCGTCCCCGAGTGTGCGCTTCATCCGCCGTGAGACCTTGCGCGTCAAGTACGACATCCGTGCCGCCTTCAGTGCGGGAATGGATACCGGGCCGGGCTGCGCTGGGAGTCAGGATACAGCGATAGCGGACCCGAAGCCGGGGACGTGACGGCGGGGCGGGGTACGTTATCTCGCCGTCTTGAATCCGCCGTAGAACACGCCGAGGCCCAACGCCACGCAGAGCCCGGAGATGATCCAGAAGCGGATCGTGATGTTGACCTCGGGCCAGCCCATCAGCTCGAAGGTATGGTGGATCGGCGCCATCTTGAACACGCGCTTGCCGTGCCGCAGTTTGAAGGAACTCACCTGGATCACCACCGAGAGCAGCTCGGCGAGGAACAGGCCGCCGATGATCAGGGCGAGCAGTTCGGTGCGCGTGCACATCGCCAGTCCTGCGAACGCGCCGCCGAGGGCGAGCGAACCGGTGTCGCCCATGATGATTTTCGCCGGGGCCGCGTTCCACCACAGGAAGCCGAAGCAGGCGCCCATCAGCGACGCCGCGACGATCGCCAAGTCCAGCGGGTCGCGCACCTGGTAGCAGCCCGTGCTCGGCGAGGACCCGCAGTTCTGGCCGTACTGCCACACTCCGATGACCACGTATGCGGCGAAGGCCATCGCCGAGGCGCCGGCGGCCAGCCCGTCCTGGCCGTCGGTCAGGTTGACCGCGTTGGACCAGCCCGCGATCATCACGGCGCTCCAGAGTACGAACAGCACCGGGCCGATGCTCAGCCAACTGATATCCCGGAGGAACGAAACGTGCTCGCTCGCCGGCGTCAGGCCCACCGCATTCGGGAATTGCAGCACCAACACCGCGAACGCGACCGTCACGACCGACTGCCCGACCAGCTTCGCCTTCGCCCGCAGACCCAGCGAACGCTGCTTGTAGATCTTGATGAAATCGTCCACGAACCCGACCGCCCCGAGACCCGTCATCAGGAAGAGCACGAGGAGCCCCGAACTCGTCGGTGACCTCTGCGTCAGCGCTTTGGTCACGAAGTACGCGATCAGCGTGGCGAGCACGATGACCGTGCCGCCCATCGTGGGCGTGCCCCTTTTGACTAGATGCGACTTCGGGCCGTCCTCCCGGATCTCCTGGCCGTAGCCGCGGCGGGTGAAGAACCGCACCGCCAACGGAGTGCCGGCGAGCGAGCAGATCAGTGCGATGAGGGTGGCGTACAGGATTGCTCTCATCGCTGCGTGTCCTCCACAGGGGCTCGGTTGGCTGCGCGTTGGTGCGCAAGCGTACGGCCAGCCGGACGGCCGCGCCGTGCCCGGTCCCATCGCGTGCGGGAGTGATGGCTAATCCGCCGTTCCAGTGATGGCGACCCCGGACACAACGGTGTCGGAGGGGCATTCCTCCATCTCTCGTGCTGTACTGGTCCAAAAGCTGACTAACCACCTATAAGGAACTTTTCGTCGTTTGTGGCATAATGAATGCTTACCAGCACGCGCATGCTCCCGCACGTTATCGGCTGGTAACATATGGTCGGCATATTGAAAACCATGCACGTGTCGGCGACGTCGCGCTCCCTTGACTGGGAGCCATGAGCTATACTTGACTGGGTGGTATGAGCAACAGCAAGCCAGCACGAACAGTGGCCTGCCGCACCCGATCGCTGGCACCGTCGTCCTCCTCGGCCATCCAAACAATGGGAATCACGATTTATGGATGCGGCCAGGACGAGGCCGTTTTGTTTCGGGAGATGGCGCCTCGCTTCGGCGTGCTGCCGACCATCACCGAGGCCGCGGTATGCGAGACCAATATTGAATTGGCACTCGGGAACCGGTGCATCAGCGTCGGCCATAAGATTCAAGTCACAAATCCCACTCTTCTGACGCTTAGCCGGGCCGGTGTGGAGTACATCTCCACCAGGAGCATCGGTTACAACCACATTGATGTGGAATACGCGGAGAGCATCGGGTTGACTGTTGGAAATGTCGCCTATTCGCCCGACAGTGTGGCTGACTACACGCTGATGCTGATGTTGATGGCGGTGCGCAATGCGAAATCCGTCATCCGCCGTACAGACACTCATGACTACAGACTGAGTGATGTACGCGGGAAGGAACTACGCGATCTGACTGTCGGGGTCGTCGGCACGGGGCGCATCGGCGCCGCAGTCATCGACAGGCTGCGAGGTTTCGGCTGTCGAATATTAGCCTATGACAGCCTCCCCAAGGCCGCTGCCGATTACGTTCCCCTCGACGAACTGCTAAAACTGAGTGATATTGTCACGCTGCATACCCCGCTCAACGAGGACACCCACCATCTGCTGAATCGTCAACGTATCGAGCAGATGAAACACGGTGCGTTCATTATCAATACCGGACGCGGTCCACTTCTTGATACCGAGGCCCTCCTCGAAGCGCTGGAAAGCGGCAGCCTGGGCGGTGCGGCGCTGGATGTCCTCGAAGGAGAGGAAGGAATCTTCTATGCCGACTGCCGAAACAAGCCCGTTGAAAGCGAACCGTTGTTGCGGCTGCAAAGCCTGCCGAATGTGCTTGTCAGTCCGCACACCGCGTATTATACAGACCACGCGCTGAGCGACACCGTTGAAAACAGTCTCATCAACTGCTTGAACTTCGAAGGCGGGAAGCAGCATGGATAGGTTGAAGGTCGGAGTCATATTCGGTGGCTCCTCCGAAGAGCACCCCATCTCGGTCAAGTCCGCGCAAGAGGTCGCAAAGAACCTCGATACCGAGAAATATGAGCCGTTCTGGATCGGAATTACGAAGAGCGGTGCCTGGAATCTTTGTGACGGCCCTGACACGGACTGGGAAAGCGGCGATTGCCGTCCGGCCATCCTGTCACCGGACAGAAGCGTCCACGGATTGCTCGTCCTGGAGCAGGGAAAGTACGAAACAATCAGTCTGGACCTCGTTCTGCCCGTCCTGCACGGCAAAATGGGCGAGGACGGCGCGATGCAGGGTTTGATGGAGCTCTCCGGCGTCCCCTATGTCGGCTGCGATATCCAGAGTTCTGCTCTGTGCATGGACAAGTCCCTTGCCTACATCGTCACCAGAAGCGCCGGAATCGCAACGCCGAACTTCTGGGTGGTCACGGCGGACGAGAATCCTGACCCCGACCAGCTCACCTACCCCGTCTTTGTGAAGCCGGCCCGTTCGGGGTCGTCTTTCGGCGTCAGCAAGGTGTCCAGTAAAGAAGAACTCGTGAGTGCGGTGGAGACCGCAAGGCAGTACGACTCGAAGGTCTTGATTGAAGAGGCTGTCGTCGGCAGCGAGATCGGATGTGCGATCCTGGGGAACGACCTGGACCTGATCGCGGGTGAGGTAGACCAGATTGTTCTGTCTCACGGCTTTTTCAGGATCCATCAGGAGAGTACGCCTGAGAGCGGTTCCGAAAACTCGACACCAGTCGTTCCTGCTGATATTCCGGCAGAGTCGCGCGCTCTCGTCCAGGAGACGGCGAAGGCCATTTATCGTGCCCTGGGATGCCGGGGACTCGCGCGCGTCGACATGTTCCTGAAGGAGGATGGATCAGTCGTCCTCAACGAGGTCAACACTCTGCCCGGCATGACCTCGTACAGCCGCTACCCGAGAATGATGGCAGCCGCCGGGCTGTCGCTTGGCGAAGTGATCGACCAGGCCGTGTCTTTGGCGTTGACAGGAAAAGTCCGATGAAGGACGATTTTGTCTTTTTGGACGAGTTTGCACCCGGAATACGCTGGGATTCCAAGTACGCCACCTGGGATAACTTTACCGGCAAACCCGTGGACGGGTACGTGGCAAATCGAATTGTCGGCACGAGCGCTTTGTGCGCAGCTCTGAAGAGCGCGCAGGAAAAGGCCGTGTCCCTCGGCTTCGGCCTGCTTCTCTGGGACGGGTACCGTCCTCAGCGCGCCGTGGACTGCTTTGTGCGCTGGTCAGAACAGCCGGAGGACGGCCGGACGAAGCTGCGACACTACCCGAATATCGACAGACCCCAGATGTTCGAGCAGGGATATGTGGCCGTCAAGTCGGGCCACAGCCGGGGCAGCACCGTCGACTTGACGCTCTATCACGTGGCTACCGGTGAACTCGCCCCCATGGGCGGTGACCATGATCTGATGGATCCGATCTCACATCATGGGGCAAAAGGAATAACGCCGGTCGAAGCGAGAAACCGCCAGTACCTTTGCTCCATCATGGAGGGCTGCGGTTTTGATCGCTACGACTACGAGTGGTGGCACTACACACTGCATGGCGAACCTTATCCGGACACGTATTTTGATTTCCCCATCACCTGAGGGTCCGGCATAACCGTCTCACGCTGAACCCGCCTGCTTGGTTGTTCGCCTGCTCAAGGCGCCGCGACCAGGGCGTCGCGGTCCTGTTCGCCGATGCTGTCGAGCTGTTCTTGAAGGCGGGCGGCGTCGACGGTGCGGTGCTGGGCTTCGAACAGGCGGTGGGCCTGTTGCCAGACGAGGCGGGCGTGCGCGTGGCGGTGGCGGGCCGCGTGGGTGTGGCCGAGCCGCTCGAGGGTCTCGGCCTCCAGGTACGTGTGGCCGAGGTCGCGCACGACGGCCAGCGCCCGGGTGTAGTAGTCCTCCGCGAGCTCGTACCGGCCGGTGTGGAAGCAGATGTAGCCGAGGCTGTCGAGCGTGTTGGCCTCGCCGGGCTGGTGGCCGTGGCGCAGGGTGACGGTGAGCGCGGCCTGGCAGTGTTCGAAGGCCTGCTCGTAGTCGCCGACGCGCGCGTTGTACCAGCCGACGGCGTTGAGCTCGCGGGCCTCCCAGATCGGCGAGTCCAGCTTGCGGTACAGCGAGAGGGCACGGACGGCGTGCTCCAAGGCCCGCTGGTCCTCGCCCTGCTGCTCCAGCGCCCAGGCGAGGGAATGGTGGATGTGCGCCTGGGAGGCCGTGTCGCCGTCGCGGGTGGCCAGGACCAGCGCGGCGTCCAGGTGCGCCAGCGCCGAGGCGTGCGCGCCCACGACGGCGCAGGCGTGGCCGAGCCGCCGGCGGACCAGGATCTCCACCGCCGGGTCGGCCAGGCGGTCGCCGATGGCGGCGAGCCCGGTCCCCCAGACCGCGAGCGCGTCGTGGACGTGTCCCCGGCGCCAGTGGAAGGTGTCGAGCGCCCAGGCCAGCTGCCAGACCACCTCCGGCCAGTCCCGCTCGGCGGCCAGGCGCTGGCCGGCCAGCAGGTTGGCGTGCTCGTCGGTGAACCAGGCCAGCGCCTCGGCCGCGTCGTGCAGCGGCCGGCCGGGCTCGGCGTCGGCGCCCGCGGCCGTGACGTCGGGACGGTGCGCGTCCATCAGCCGGTCGCCGGCCAGCGCGGTGTGCAGGTAGAAGTCCACGAGCCGCCGGAGCGCCTCGGCGGACCGCGCGGCCTGGCCCCCGTCCTGCGCCCGGCCGACGGCGTAGAGCCGGACCAGGTCGTGCATGCGGTAGCGGCCGGGGGCGTGCTGCTGGACCAGTGACGCGTCCTCCAACTCGCGCAGCGCCGCCATGGCGGCGCCGGTGTCGCGGCCGAGCAGTCCGGCGGCGGCGGGCAGGCCGATGTCGGGTCCGGGGGCCAGGCCCAGCAGCCCGAAGGCGGACGCGGCCCCTTCCGACAGCACGACGGTCGACCAGGACAGCACGGCGCGCAGCGTCGCCTGGGAGCCGCCCGGGTCGAGGGCGTCCAGCCTGCGGGACTCGTCCCGCAACTCGGCGGCCAGCGCGGCCAGCGGGAAGCCGGGGTGGCGGCCGGCCCGGGCGGCGACGATGCCGAGCGCCAGGGGAAGGCCCGCGCAGCCGGCCAGCAGGTCGGCGACGGCCTGCGGCTCGGCGGCGACCCGCTGCTCGCCCAGGTGCCGGACGAGCACCGCCCGCGCCTCCGGCTCGGAGAACACCCCGAGGTCGACGGTGCGGGCGCCGTGCGCGGTGACCAGGCCGCCGAGGTGATGGCGGCTGGTGACCAGCACCGTGCACGCCGCGCCGCCCGGCACCAGCGAGGCCACCTGGCCGGCGTCGCGGGCGTTGTCGAGCACGATCAGCAGCCGCTTGTCGGCGACCAGGCTGCGGTACAGGCCGAACTGGGCCTCGGGGTCGGGCGGGATCGCGGCGGGGGTGACGCCGAGTGCGTCCAGGAATCCGCGCACCGCCGTCTGCGGCGGTGTCGGTGCGCCGGAGGGGTCGAAGCCGCTCAGGTTCACGTACAGCTGGCCGTCGGGGAAGCGTTCGGCGTTGCGGTGCGCCCAGTGCAGCGCCAGCCAGGTCTTGCCGATCCCGCCGGCGCCGCCGATCGCGGTGATCACCAGCGTGGCCCCGGATCCGGACGACGCGGAGAGCGCAGCGCTGAGGAACTCCAGTTCGCGTTCACGTCCGACGAACAGCCGTGGCGCGGCCGGCAGTTGACGGGGCACTGCCGGGGGACGCGCCGCGGAGGCCGTCGGACGGGGCGCCGGTGCGGCCAGGGCCGGGTCGGCGACCAGGATCTGCTGGTGCAGCCGGCGCAGTTCCGGGCCGGGGTCGGTGCCCACCTCGTCGGTCAGCAGCCCGCGGATCCGCCGGTAGCGGGCGAGGGCGTCGGCCTGGCGGCCGCTGCGGTACAGCGTGAGGATCAGTTGGCCGGCGATGCGCTCGTCGAGCGGATGTTCGTCGGCCTGCTGGGTGAGCTCGTCCAGCAGCCCGGCGTGCTGGCCGAGGCGCAGCCGAAGCTCGGTCAGATCCAGCCGGGCCGCCTGGTGCCGCACGATGAGTCCCTGCCGCACGGAGTTGATCCACGGGGTGTCCAGCCCGGTGAAGGGCTCGCCCCGCCACAACGCCAGCGCCTCTCGCAGCAGGGCGGCCGCGCGGTCGTCGGCGGCGGCGGTGCGGGCGTGGGCGAGCAAGTCCCGGAAGCGGTACAGATCGACGTTCCGCTCGTCCACCACCGCTTTGTAACCCGAGGACTGGCGCACCAAGGCGACGCCCTCCACCGCGCTCAGCGCCCGCCGCAGCAGCGAGACATAGGTACGCAGCGCACCCAGCGGGTTGGCGGGAGCCTGTGCGTGTCCCCAGACCCGGTCGACCAACTGGTCGACCGTCACCACGCGGTTCGCCTCGGCCAGCAGCACCGCGAGGATGGTCCGCTGACGGGGAGGCCCGACCTCCACGGCCCGCCCGCCGTCCAAGACCTCGGTGGGACCCAGAACGAGGAATTCCGTAGTCATGGCGATGCCCGGGTCCCGTCCGTCCGTTGCCGACACAGTGCCCACCGTGCGTCACCATCACAGACCGCTGCGACGAGATGCTAGCAGGAACGCGGCTCGTGAACCACGCGGCGCGGCCGCCCCGGCCGCAGCGGCGCCCTCAGGGCCGCGCCGCGCGCGCCGTCTCGGCCGCGACGAAGCGGGCCAGCCGCGCCACGCCCTCGCGGATCAGCTCGGGTGTCAGGGCGCTGAAGGACAGCCGGAGCTGCCGCTCCCCGCCGCCGTCGGGGTAGAAGTACCTCATCGGCGTCCACAGCACGCCGTGGTCCGCGGCCGCGCGGGCCAGTGCGGCCTCGTCGGCGGGGAAGGGCACGTCCATTCTCAGGAAGAACCCTCCGCGCGGCCGGTTCCAGGTCGGCGCGCCGGCCGCCCGGCCCCCGCCCGGCATCCGTGCGGACAGCTCCTCCAGCAGGACCCTGAGGTTCTCGCCGTAGTGGGCCGCCGCCTTGGCGTTGCGCTCCGAAAGCCGCCCGTCGCAGGCCAGCAGCATCCCGGCCACCGCCGCCTGGCTCAGGGTCGCGGTGTTGACCGTCAGCATGCTCTTGATCCGCGCCAGCTCGTGGGCCAGCGGCACGCTGCCCTCCGGGTCCGCCCCGCCGCCGGTGGCCACCCGCTGGTCGGCCAGCGCGTACCCGACGCGGGCCCCGGGGAAGGCCGACTTGGCGAACGAGCCGATCTGCACCACCGTCGGCTGCGCGCCGTCGCGGATAGAGGCCAGGTCGAGCGCCTTGAGGGAGGCGATCCGCTCCCCGGGGCTGACCAGGCGGTAGGGGCTGTCCTCCAGCACCAGCAGGTCGAGTTCGCGGGCCAGTTCCAGCAGTTGCCCGCGGGCCGCCGGGCCGAGGGTGTTGCCCGAGGGGTTCGAGTAGTCCGGCACCACGTACAGCGCGCGCGGGCGAAGGCCGCGTCGCCGCAGCCCGAGCGCGGTCTCGCGCACGTCGGCGGGCTCCAGGCCGTCGGCGCGCTCGGGAACCGTGGCGATCTGGACGTCGAGCAGCCGGGCCGCTCCGACGATCCCCACGTAGCAGGGCGTGGCGACCAGCAGCACGTCCCGCGGGGAGCCGAACAGCGCGCGCAGCACGAGGACCATCGCCTCCTGGGCCCCGACCGTGACGACGAGGGACTCGGGGTCGGCGTCGATCCCCTCGTCCGCGCGCAGCGAGCGCGCGATCAGGTCTCTGATGATTCCGGCGGACGGACCGTACTGGTAGATCAGGGAACGCACGGCCTGCGCGTCGTGGCCCGAGGAGCGCAGGTCGTCGAGGTATCCGCGGACGGCTGCGAAGACGTCTTCGATCTCGAAGAAGCCGTCGTACGGGCGGCCTGGCGCGAAGGAGATCGCCTGCGGGTTCAGGTCCGCGACCTCGTTGAGGAACGCCATCGTGTCCAGCTGCGGGTCCGAGAGGCTGCTGTGCAGCGTGCTGCGGTGCAGCGGCGCGGCCCGGGGCTGTTCGAGCGTATTCGGCTCCTGAGTCGCTGCGGGCGCCACCGCGGTCCGGGCCGCGGAGCTCGCGGGCGGCCCGGCGGCCGCCGACACGGGCAGCGCGTCGAGCCTGCGCGTGTCGACCAGGTCCGGGCCGACCTCCGCGACCGTGCCCGCGCCGGCCAGCGTCATTGCGTCGCGCAGCTCTTCCTCGAGCAGCGCCAGTACTGCGTACGCCCCCTCCTGCCCGTCCACGGCCAAGCCGTGCAGGACCGGTCTGGCGACCAGCACGGCCGAAGCCCCGAGCGCGAGCGCGGCCAGCACGTCCGTGCCCCGGCGCACACCCCCGTCGACCAGGACCGGGATGAGCCCGCCCGCCGCGGCGGCGACCGCGGGCAGCGCCGCCAGGGTTGCCGCCGCCGCGTCCAGCTGCCGGCCGCCGTGGTTGGAGACGATGAGGCCGTCCACCCCGGCCTGGACCGCGCGCGCCGCGTCCTCGGCCGTCAGCACGCCTTTGAGCAGGAGCGGCAGCGGGCTGATCCCGCGTAGCCACGGGATCGCGGACCAGTCGAGCGAGGCGTCGTGGGCCTCGCGCGCGTGCTGATCGGGGACGTCCGCGTGCGCGTCGTCGAAATGCGCCGCGCGCACGTGCGGCGGCAGCCGGAAGCCGTTGCGCAGGTCGCGCAGCCGGCGCCCCAGGTGCGGCGTGTCCACGGTGAGCACCAGCGCCTCGGCGCCTGCCTGCCCGGCCCGGCGGATCAACCGCTCCACGGCGGCGCGGTCGTGCAGGCCGTAGATCTGCTGCCAGAGCACTGCCCCAGACTCCTGCGCCGCCGCGGCGAGCTGTTCGAAGCCGCAGCCGGAGAACATGCTCAGGACGATCGGCAGCCCGGCCGCGCCCGCGGCCCGCACGGTCGCCGCCTCGCCGTCCGGGTGGACCAGTCCGTGGTAGGCGCAGGGCGCGACGCCGATCGGCGCCGTCCAGGTCCGCCCGAACAGGGTCGTCGCGGTCTCGGCGATCCCCGCTCCGGCCAACACCCGCGGCAGCAGGCGAACCCGGGCGAAGGCGTCGAGGTTGGCCGCGACCGTGCGCTCGTCTCCCGCGCCGCCCTCGATGAAGTCCCAGACCTCCCGCGGCAGGCGGGCCCGCGCGGCGCGGCCGTAGTCCGCCAGGGTCAGCAGTCCGTTCACTCGGGGGCGCCCGGCAGGGCGGCGCAGATGCCGTCCCACAGCGCCAGGCGGGCCTCCAGCGCCGTCTGCACGGCGGCGGAGCACTCCTTCCAGGCCGCCGGGTCGTCGCCGCACAGGTCGATGAGCATCTGCATGGCCATCGGCGTGTGCTGTTCGCCGTCGACCTCGATGTGCCGGGCCAGGTAGTCCTTGAAGGTGCTCAGCGACCCGGCCGGATCGTCGATCCCGATGACCTGCTGGAACATCTCCGGGATCAGGTCCTCGCGGCCGAAGGCGAAGGCGGCGGCCCGGCAGTGCACCGGGGCGGAGCCGAGGATCTGCCAGGTGGTGGCGACGAAGGCGGCCGCCGCCTCGGGCACCTTGGCGAGCTCGAGCGCCTCGCCGACCGCCGAGCCCTCGCGCAGCAGCCCGAGGAACGCGACGATCGGCCCGGTGTCCGCACCGGTCTGCCGCATCCCGTCGAGGTAGAGCTCGAAGTGGCTGGTGTAGCCCGCGTCGAGCTCGTCGCTCTCCTCGACCAGGACGATCTCGTTGATCAGGCGGCGGCTCGCGGTCGGCCCGGAGGGCACCCACGGCACCTCGACGCAGGTCAGCTCGCGCTGGAGGGATTTGAGCAGGGACATGAAGTCCCAGACCGCGAACACGTGGTTGCTCTGAAAGGCGCGGACCCGCTCGATGCTGTCGAGGGCGCGGTAGACCGGGTGGGTCACTACGCGGCGGCGGACCGGCGCGATGGACTGCTGCAGGCTGGTGAGCCCGGCGTGGGTGTGGTCCCACTGGTAGCGGCTGGCGGGCACGGAACGTCCTCACTCTGGGTCGGGGTCGGGTGGAAGACGGGCGGGAGAGCCGCTGCGCGCGGCGATGTACATGGCGATGTACGAGGCGGCGGGCGCGAGAGGCCCGGCAGCCGTCGATGGCGGCGTCATGCGTAACCACGCCCCACGAGCAGCGCGTAGAGCGAGGCGACGGACTCGTCGACGGTCTGCTCATGCGTGGAAATCCGCAGATCCGGGCAGATCGGGGGCTCGTACGGGTCGTCGACGCCGGTGAGCCCGGACAGCTCGCCGGCGGCCTGCCTCGCGTACAGGCCCTTCACATCCCGCTGCGCGCAAACCTGTACCGGGGCGGCGACGTGTACCTCGAAGTACGCGATCCCGGCTTCGGTGTGCCGTGCGCGCACCTGGGCGCGGGCCTCGGCGTAGGGGGCGATGACCGGTGCCAGGACTTTGACATCGTGCGAGGCGAGCAGCGCGGCGACGAAACCGATCCGCCGTACGTGGACGTTCCGGTCCTCCTTCGAGAAGCCGAGCCCGGGGGACAGGAAGCTGCGGATCTCGTCCCCGTCCAGCGTCTGCACCCGGTGGCCCTCGGCCCGCAGCCGTTCGGCGAGCGCGTCGGCCAGCGTGGTCTTTCCGGCGCTGGGCAGCCCGGTCAGCCAGATCGTCGCCCCGCGTCGGGCGGGGCCGGGGGAATGGACCTGTGTCGGCATGGGGCCTCTCAAGGGACGGGGCGGGCGCACCGGGCGAGAGCGGGAGCAGCGCCCGGCGGCGCGCAGTCGAGTCGGGCGGGGCCGGCCGGGGCCGGACCGCTACGCGGCCGGGCGCATCAGGCCGGCCCGGAACGCGAACGAGATCAGCTGTCCGCGGTCCCGCGCGGCCAGCTTGCTGCGCAGCCGGTAGACGTGGGTGCGTATGGTCGTCACGCCGATGCACAGTTCGCCGGCCATCTCCTCGGTCGACATGCCGCGGGCCAGCAGGGTGAGCACCTCGCGCTCCCGCTCCGTCAGCGTGGCCAGCTGGGGGTCGAGCAGTTCGTGCGCCAGCTCGTCGCGCCGCCGGTACCAGTCGACCAGGCGCCTGGCGATGCTCGGCGCGAGTACGGTCTCGCCGCTGGCCGCCGCCTGGATCGCGGAGCGAAACTCCTCGCGGGTCGCGGACTTGACCAGGAAGCCGGTGGCTCCCGCGCGCAGCATGTCGGTGACCGCCTCGTTGCTGTCGTTCATCGAGAAGATCACCACCCGCGGCGTCGGCTGCACGTCCTCCCGGCCCAGCCGCCTGGTCAGCTCGAGCCCTGACATGCCCTGCAGGCTCAGCCCCGTCACCACGACCTGCGGACGGTGGGTGCGCACGAGCACCATGGCGTGGATCCCGCTGTCCGTCGTGTCCACGACGTCGATGTCGGGTTCGGCCTTCAGCAGCGCGCACAGGCCGTCTCGGAATAAGGGTACTTCGTCACATATGATGACCTTGGTTACCATGTACTGTCAGCTGGTACCACAGCGCATCCTCTCCGGCTCCGCGGGGCGGCGCCGTCAGATCACTGGGAAACTCGTCGGCCGTCACGGACGGCGCGGCATGGTCCTTGCCGGGTTCATTGCCCGTTCACGGTCACGGGCGTGTCCTGCGCGGTGCCGGCGGCCGGGTCGGCGGCCATCCGCCGTTCCCGCAGCGCCTCGTAGTACGGCAGGTGGTGCTTCAGGTAGCCGCGCAGCACCGGGTGCGTGTCGACGTCGACCCGTTCCCGCGGCGGCACCGCCGAGCCGCCGTGGAAGCCCGAGCTGGTGCTGACCGTCTCGTGCCAGCGCGCCGACGGCTGCCACTCGGCCCGGTCGCCCGGCCGCCAGGTCAGGGCGTCGGCCCGGTACGGGATGCCCAGCCGCGCGCAGTACGCCGCCACCAGGCCGGCCGGGTCGGCGACCAGTTCGTCGGAGTCGATCACGAGTGGCATGCGACCCGTCAGGGCCTCGACCCGGGTGAAGAGCTCGTGCTGTGACTCCAGCCCGATCTGGTGCAGCTTCACCTGTGGATTGATCGCGTAGTAGGAGGCGATGGTCTGCTTCGGGTGCCGGATGATGAAGGTGTGCGCGGCGTCGTCGCGTAGAAACCGGGTGTCCTCGAGCAGCCCGGGATAGCGCTCGTCCGTCGTGTCCTTGAAGAAGACCGGCGCCCGCCCGCCCATCCGGCGCAGGCTCTCGATCAGATCCCGCTCGGTGTGCACCGTCTCGCCGTCCACGGCGGTCCGGCCGAACTCCGCGAGGTAGGAGAAGGGCTCGTGCACGACCGCGAAGTCGCCCCGCTCCGCCATCATCCGGAAGAACGCGGTCGAGCGGCTGCGCGGGGCGCTCCACAGCGCGAGTATGCGGGGCGGTCCGCCGGCCCGGCGGTCCGGGACCGGAGGCTGGGGGTTGCGGGATTCCATGCGGATCCTTTCCGGTCCGGCGCCGTGGTGGCGTCGGAACGGCTCTCGAGGACTGCGGCCGGTACCGGACGGGCCGAGGCCGCGTCGAGTACGAACACTGATCCGAGGGCCAGTGTCCACCGGCGGCGTTTGGAAAAACTTTCAGAATGCTTTGGAGGGGTGGACGCGCGGTCAGGACGGTCCGCACGGCGTAGTGCGAGTCCTGCGACGGGCCGCTCAACAGTGTGTTGACCCCGCGTCAACCCGGCTCGGCGCAGCGCTGCCTCCAGCGCCCCAGGAGTCGACGTTGCGCATGGACGTTTCGTCATCCCCGTGGACGCCCGCGGCGCGGCCGCCCGCTTACGGTGAGTCTCACTGTGCGCCGACCGGCGCAGTCCCGCCGCGGGCGGCGGATTCGGATCGAGGGGGAACGATGGCACGCTGTTCCGGTCACCGCGGTCCCGGGAGCCGCCCGTGAGCCGGGAGCCGACGTCCCGATCGGTCGCCGTACTCGCCTCGCAGGTGCGCGCGGACGAGCGGCGGATCCTCGACGCGCTCGATCGGCGCGCGGTGCCCTACACGCGGATCGACACCAGGGACAGCTGGGGCCGCGCGGGCGACCCCGAGCGGGGTTGGGCGGCGGCGCTGAACCGCGAGATCGGGCAGACCCGCGCCTACTACGCCGCCGTCATGCTGGAGGCGCGCGGCACCCGCGTGGTGAACACCGCGGCGGCCGTGGAGCTCTGCGGTGACAAGTGGCGCACGACGCTGGCGTTGAGCCGGGCCGGACTGCCCACGCCGCGCACCTGCCTCGCCCTGACCCCGGCGGCGGCGCTGGCCGCGATGGACGCGATGGGGTACCCCGTCGTGGTCAAACCGCTCACCGGCTCGTGGGGGCGGCTGGTCACCCTGGTGCCCGACCACGCCACGGCCTGCTCGGTCCTGGAGTACGTGGCGGCGCTGCCCTCACCGCAGTCGCACATCGTCTACGTGCAGGAGCTGGTGCGCAAGCCCGACCGGGACATCAGGGTTCTGATCGTCGGCGGCGAGGTGCTCGGCGCGACCTACCGCAGCGGCCGCGATTGGCGCACGAACGTTGCGCGCGGCGCGGTCAGCTCCCGCTGCGAGCTGACCGCCGACATCGCGAAGCTGGCCGCGGCCGCGGCGCTGACCGTGGGCGCCGACATCGCGGGTGTGGACCTGCTCGAGGACCACTGTGGCGGCCTGCTGGTGCTCGAGGTCAACCAGCGGGCCGAGTTCTCCGGGTTCCAGGAGGCGCACGGGGACCGGATCGACGTCGCGGACCGGATCGTCGACTGCCTGCTGGCCGAGGCCGGGGCGTGAGCGGCGCGGCCGGGCCGGGCGCCGTGCGGGCGGCCGTGGTCGGCGGCGCCGGCTACGTGGGCGGCGAACTGCTGCGCCTGCTGCTGTGCCATCCGGGCACGACGGTCGTGGCCGCCACCTCGACCAGCCTGGCCGGCCGGCGGGTGGACGGCGCGCACCCGAACCTGCGCGGCCTGACCGAGCTGACCTTCCGCCGCCCCGAGGAGCTGGCGCGCGGGGGCACCGCGGCCGACGTGCTGTTCGTCGCGGCACCGCACCGCGAGACGATGGGCCTGATGCCGGAGCTGCTCGGCCTCGCCGAGACGGTGATCGACCTGTCCGGCGACTTCAGGTTGCGCGACCCGCGGGAGTACGAGGCCTACTACGGAGTGCCGCACACGGCGCCCGGGCTGCTCGGCACCTTCACCCCGGGCATCCCCGAACTGCACCGCGAGCGGCTGCGCGGCGCCGACCGGATCGCGGTCCCCGGCTGCATGGCGGTCGCGGCGATCCTCGCCGTGCTGCCGCTGGTGGACTGTGACGTCGTCAAGGGGGGCGCCGTCAAGGGGGAGGTGTCCGTGGACGCGCGCACCGGGTCCAGCGGCTCGGGCCGCGCGGCGGGCGCGGAGAATCTGCACGCCGAGCGCAGCGGTGCGCTGCGGCTGTTCGCCCCGCTGCGGCACCGGCACGAGGCGGAGATCCGGCAGGCGACCGGCCTCGCCGTGCGGATGTCGGCCACGGGGGTCGAGGCGGTGCGCGGCGTGCAGGTGGTGTGCCGCGTCCAACTCGCGCAGGGCGTCGGCGAACGCGAGGTGCGGGCCGCCTACCGCGGCCGGTACGCGGACGAGCCCTTCGTCCGGGTGATCGCGCAGCGGCGCGGCGCGTACCGGCTGCCCGAGCCGAAGATCCTGGCGGGCTCGAACTACTGCGACGTCGGATTCGCGGTCGACGCGGAGCGCGGCCACGCGGTCGCGGTCGGCGCGCTCGACAACCTGGTCAAGGGCGGCGCGGGCAACGCCGTGCAGTGTCTCAACATCCGCCGGGGCTGGCCGGAGCGGCTCGGCCTCGAATTCCCCGGCCTGCATCCGGCGTGAGACCAGGAGGGCGCATCATGACGGGGACCGCAGCCTCGGACGTCATCGTGGTCAAGTGCGGCGGCAACGCCGCAGTCGATCCCGCCGCGGTGTGCGCCGACGTGGCGGCGCTGACCCGCGCAGGCGAGCGGATCGTGCTCGTGCACGGCGGCTCCGCGGACATCGACCGGCTCACCGGGCGGCTCGGCCTGCCCGTGCGCTCGATGGTCTCGCCCGACGGGGTGACCGCCCGCCACACCGACGACGCGACGCTCGAGGTCGTCCTGCTGGCCCTCGCCGGAGCGGTCAAGCCACGCCTGGTCGCGGCGCTCGCGGCGGCCGGCGCCCCGGCGGTCGGGCTCACCGGCGCCGACGGCGGGCTGCTGCGTGCGCGCCGCAAGGTCGCGCACCGGGCGGTGGTGGACGGCCGCCGCGTCGTGGTGCGCGACGACCACAGCGGCCGGATCGCCGAGGTGGGCGTGGGCCTGCTGCGCACCCTGCTGGACGCGGGCCTGGTCCCGGTGGTCTCCCCGCCCGCGCTCGCCGAGGACGGCCGCTTCGTCAACGTGGACGCGGACCGCGTGGCGGCCGCGATCGCCGTCGCGCTGGGTGCCGGCACCCTGGTGCTGCTCACCGGGGCGCCGGGAGTGCTGGCCGATCCGGCGGCCGAGGACTCCGTGTTCGACGTCTGCGAACTGCCCGAGTCGGGCCGGCCCGACTACGCGGGCGGCGGCATGGCGCTCAAGCTCGTCGCGGCGCGCGAGGCGCTGGCCGGCGGCGTGGCCTGCGTCCTGGTGGCCGACGGGCGCCCCGCCGCTCCGGTGCGGGCGGCGCTGGCGGGCGCCGGGACCCTGATCCTGCCGGCCCGCGCGCACACCGCATCGCAACCGCAGCCGCCAGGACAACAGCCGTACCCGCGCGCCGCCGACCCCGGCGCCTTCGTCTCCGAGACCGCCAGGTGAGCCCTCCATCATGACTGTCACCGCGATACCGAAGGCCGGGCTCGCCGCCGGCCGCGTCCCCGAGGCCCGCGCGACCGAGCTGCTGCGCCGGATGCTGGAGATCCCCTCCCCGTCCCGCGGCGAGGCCCGGCTCGCCGCGTTCCTGGTGGACGCGATGAGTGGGCTGGGCCTGACCGCCTACGTCGACGAGGCCGGCAACGCGGTCGGCGAGCTGGACCGCGGCGACGGGCCGACCCTGATGCTGCTGGGCCACATGGACACCGTCGGCGGGCAGCTGGCCGTGCGCCGCGAGGACGGACGGCTGTACGGGCGCGGCGCCGTGGATGCGAAGGGGCCGCTGGCCGCGATGATCTGCGCCGCCGCGGGCGCGCAGGACTACGCCGGGCGGATCGTCGTGGTCGGCGCGGTCGAGGAGGAGACGCCGCAGTCCCGGGGGGCCAACGCCCTGCTGCGCACGCGTCAGCCCCCTGACGCGCTCGTGGTCGGGGAGCCGAGCGGCTGGTCCACCGTGGTCCTCGGCTACAAGGGGAAGATCGACCTGCGCTACCAGGCCGAGTGCGAGCCGGTGCACCCGAGCAGCCCGGCGCCGAAGGCCGCGGAGCTGGCCGCGCAGGCCTGGACCCGGCTGCTGGAGCTGCTCGGCCCCGACGCCGGGCACCACGCCTTCGACCACCCCGGCGCCACCCTGGTGTCGATCTCCGGAGACCCGGCCCGCGCCGAGGCGCAGTTCGACGTGCGCATCCCGCCCGGGTTCGACGTCGACGGCTTCGTCGACCGGCTGCGCGGGCGGATCGGGGCGGGCCGCCTCGACGTGGTCCACACGGTGCGGGCCTGCCGCGCGGACCGGCGCAACGACGTGGTGCGGGCGCTGACCGCCGCGATCCGGGAGCAGCACGGACAGCCCAGGATGAAGGTCAAGACGGCGACCTCGGACATGAACACCCTCGCAGAGTCATGGGACGTGCCGATGGCCACCTACGGCCCCGGCGACAGCAGGCTGGACCACTCTGACCGGGAGCACATCGTGATCGCCGACTACCACCGGGGGATCGCCGTGCTGACGCGCGCGCTCGCCGAGCTGGGGCCGCCGCGCCGGACGGACGCGGTCCGTTGACCTCCCTGCTCGCCGAACACGCCGCGCGGGCGCGCGAACACGTCGTCGACCTGTGCGCGAGCGCCGAGGGCGGCCACCTGGGCGGCTCGATGTCAGTGCTCGACATCCTGGTCGCGCTCTACTTCGGGGTGCTGCGGATCGACCCGGCCGAACCGCGCGCCGCGGCGCGCGACATCCTGCTGCTGAGCAAGGGGCACGGCGCGCTCGGGCTGTACGCGGTCCTGGCCGAGCGCGGATACTTCCCCGCCGCGGACCTGGCGGGCTACGGCCGCCCGGACAGCGCGTTCCTCGCGCATCCGCATCCGCGCACCCCCGGCGTGGAGATGCCCTCGGGCTCGCTCGGGCACGGCTTGCCGCTCGGCGTCGGCTTCGCGCTGGCCGCACGGCTCGAAGGGCTGGAGCGGCGCTGCTTCGTCGTGCTCGGCGACGGAGAGCTCCAGGAGGGCTCCGTCTGGGAGGCCGCCGCGGCCGCGGGCGCCCTCGGCCTGGACCGGCTGACCGCCGTGGTCGACCGCAACGGCCTGCAGATCACCGGCCGCACCGAGGAGGTGGTCGCGCTCGAACCGCTGGCGGACCGCTGGCGCGCCTTCGGCTGGGCGGTGCGCGAGGTGCCGGGCCACGACCTCGGCGCGCTGGTCGAGGTGCTCGGCGCGCCCTCGTCCGACGGCCGCCCCGTCGCCGTGATCGCGCATACGGTGAAGGGCCGCGGACTGCCCTACGTCGAGGGGCAGGTGCGCAGCCATTTCGCCCGGCTGAGCGGGCGTCAGCACGAGCGCGCCCGCGCGGTGCTGCGCGCGGCCGGCTCCCGGGTGGAGGAGCCGTGAGCGCGCGCACCGCGGACGGGGCAGCCGCCGTGACCCGAGTCGGGGCGCGGCCCGCGGCGACGGCCGCACCGCCGCGCTCCTCGCGCGAGGTGTACCGGGACTGGCTGGTCGAGGCCATGGCGCGCGACGAGCGCGTGGTCTGCCTGGACAGCGACACCGGGCTGTTCAGCGGGGTCGACTTCGGCGCCGCCGCGCCGCGCTACGTGAACCTGGGCATCGCCGAGCAGAACCTGCTGGGCGTCGCGGCCGGCCTGGCCGCCTCCGGCCTCGTCCCCTATGTCAATACCATGGCCGCCTTCGCGGGGACCCGCGCGCTGGAGGCGGTCAAGATCGATGTCGCGCTGGCCGGGCTGCCGGTGCGGATCGCGGCCACCCACAGCGGTGTGTCGGCCGGGCACCTGGGTCCGACCCACCATGCGCTGGAGGACCTGGCGGTCATGCGCGTGCTGCCCGGGATGACCGTGCTCGCACCGGCCGACGCCGCCGAGACCGAGGCGCTGCTGGCGCAGGGCCACCCGCTGCCTGGTCCCGTCTATCTGCGGCTCGGCCGCAATCCGACCCCTGATCTGCCCGCCTCGGCGGCGGGTGCGGGGGAGCCGATCGCCCTCGGCCGGGCGCGGCGGCTACGGCATGGCGGCGACGCGCTGATCGCCGCGTGCGGGCCGTATCCCGTGCTCGCCGCGCTGGCCGCCGCCGACCTGCTGGCCGCCGAGGGGATCGAGGCCGGTGTACTCGGCCTGCACACGGTCAAGCCGCTGGACGTCGACGCCCTGCTCGCCGCCCTGCCTCCGAACCGCAGCCTGGTCACTGTGGAGGAGCACTGGCGGGCCGGCGGCTTCGGCTCGGCGGTGGCCGAGGCGCTCACCGAGCTCGCGCCGGTGCGGGTGCTGATGGTCGCCTTCCCCGACGAGTTCGCCGAAGTCGCCGGGTCGCAGACGCACCTGCTCGGCCGCTACGGGATCACCGGGGACGCGGTCGCGGCACGGGTGCGCGAAACCCTGCAGGGCCGGACCGCGCCCGGTCATCGCCGCGTTGACCGCGGGTGGACCGCCGTCAACGCCGGTGTGGATGCCCCCGTTCGCACCGTCCCCTAGCGTCCGATGCGGCCGAACCCCGGCCGCCGTCCCAACTGGAGGAGCGCCATGACGAGCTGTCCGGAGTGCGCGGCCGCCGTCGTCGTCGACGACGAGCCGCGAGTCAGCGAGATCATCGAGTGCGGGGAATGCCGCGCCGAACTGGAGGTCCTCACGCTGGAGCCGCTGTCCCTGGCGCTCGCCGCCGAGATCGAGGAAGACTGGGGAGAGTAAGGGATCTGAGTCATCCGGCCGGAGGGAGGAGACGGTGGCCGTGCCCGAAGTCGAACTGCCGAACGAGGTGGCCGAGGCCGAGGCCGAAGCCGAGGCCGGGGTCAAGCGGCGCGGACTGCTGCGCCGGAACCGGGATTTCCGCTGGTTCTGGGGCGGGCAGACGATCTCCGTGGTCGGCACCCAGGTCACCGCCGTGGCGCTGCCGGTGGTGGCGGCGCTGACCCTCGGCGCGGGCGCGGGCGGGGTCAGCGTCGTGGCCACCGCCTCGCGGCTGCCGAACGTGGTGCTGCCGCTCTTCGCCGGGAACTGGCTGGAGACCCGGCGCCGGCGCCGGATCATGATCTGGGCGGACCTGTCCCGGGCCGCCTTCCTGTCCCTGATCCCGATCGCCTACGCCGTCGGCGAGCTCTCCCTCGGCCTGCTGGCCGTGGTCGGGTTCGCGGTCGGCTCGGCCAGCGTGTTCTTCGACATCGGCAGCTTCGCCTACGTGCCCGGCGTGGTGGGCGAGGAGGACCTGGCCGCCGCCAACCGCGCGACGCAGGGCTCCGCGACGGCCGCGCAGGTCGGCGGCCCCGGACTGGCGGGCCTGCTGGTGCAGCTGCTCGGTCCGGCCCCCGCGATCCTGGCCGACGCCCTGAGCTACCTCGGCAGCGTGCTCGGCCTCACCGCCGCGCGCCGCCCCGAGCCGCCGCCCGCGGTCGACGACACAGTGCCGGCCGGGATCCTGGAGGGGCTGCGCCGGATCCTGGTCAACCCCTTCCTGCGCGCGCTGACGGCGCACGCCGCGCTCTACAACTTCTCCGCGCAGATCCTGACGGTCAACCTGCTCGTCTGGGTGGTCAAGGACCGGCACGCGAGCATCGGGGTCTACGGCCTCGCGCTGTCCTGCGCCGGGCTCGGCGCCTTCTTCGGCACGATGGCCGCGCTGCGCCTGGCCGCCCGGCTCGGCTACGGCCGCGCCTTCGCCGCCTCGCTGACGCTGTCCACCGGCGCGCCGCTGCTGCTGGCGACCTTCCCGTTCCACGGCACCGCCCTCGGCGGCGCGGTCGCGGCCGTCGAGCTGGCCGCCGGGGCGGGCCTGGGCAGTGCGAACGTGCTGTCGGTGACGCTGCGCCAGGTGGTCGCCCCCCGCGGCTCGCTGGCCAGGACCAACGGCGGCTACCGGCTGCTGATCTTCGGCGTGATCCCGTTCGGCAGCTCCCTCGGCGGCGTGCTGGGCGTGGCCTTCGGCAGCCGCGTCGCCGTCGCCGTCGGCACGGTCGGGCTGGCGTTGTCGGCGACGCCGATGCTCCGCGGGCGCATCCGCTCGCTGCGCGACCCCAAGGACGCCCGCGAGCGCGCCGAGCAGCTGCGAACCGACGCGCAAGCCGGGGCGGCCGTCCGCTCCTCCGAGTAGTCCGCGCGTTGACCCCGTGTCAACGGTCGTCGACACGGCACTGCCCGGACGGCCGCGGCGCTCGACGGAGTCGACGGTGCGGATCCACGTCTGCGCGGATGTAGCCGCCGCGGGCCGCGCCTAGTCTCGCTGGTGCCGGGTGATCAGGGGCCGCAGAAGCGAGGTCGACAGTGTCCGAAGACAGCGACGAGGACCGGGCTGCCTACCGCGTGGTGCTCAACCACGAGGAGCAGTACTCGATCTGGCCCGACGACCGGGAGCTGCCCGCCGGCTGGCGCGCCGAGGGCACCGCGGGAACCAGGCGCGAGTGCCTCGAGCACATCGACCGGGTGTGGACGGACCTGCGACCACTCAGCCTGCGTACGGCCATGGGCGGCTGAGTATGGCGCAGATCGGGCGATCGGCGGATCGGACCGACGCGGGCGGCGCGGACGTGGACCCGGTGCCGCTGGCCCGCAGGCTCGTCCGGTTCGACACCACCAACCCTCCCGGCGCCGAGGCCGAGTGCGTCGGCTATGTCAGAGAGCTGCTGGCCGGCGCCGGCATCGAGGGCCGCCTGTACGCGGCGGACCCCGCCCGCCCGAACCTCGTCGCACGCATCCCCGGCCGCGGCCGCGCCCCCGCGCTCGTGCTGCACGCCCACGTGGACGTCGTGCCGACCCGGGGCCAGCGCTGGACCCACCCGCCGTTCGCCGGCGACCTGGCCGACGGCCAGCTGTGGGGCCGCGGCGCGCTCGACATGAAGGGCGGGCTCGCGATGATGCTCGCCGCGATCCTGCGTATGCGTGCGCAGGGCGACGCGCCCGCCGGAGACGTCATCCTGGCCGTGGTCGCCGACGAGGAGGCGGGCAGCGCCGCCGGCCTCGGATACCTGACCGCGCGTCATCCGGAGCTGTTCGGCGGCGCCGCCTACGCGGTCGGCGAGGACGGCGGCGCGTCGCTGCTCGCCGACGGCCCGGTGCGCATCCACCCGATCGTGGTCGCCGAGAAGCGCGCCGTCTGGCTGCGCGCGACCCTGCGCGGCCCCGCGGGGCACGGCTCGCGCATCGTCGCGGACGACGCGGCGATGCGCCAGCTGACCCGGCTGCTCGTCGCCGTCCAGGACGGCGGCCTCGACCCGGTGATGACGCCTGCGGTCGACCAGATGCTCGCCGCGCTCGCCAAGGCGGTCGACGGACCGTGGGCGGCAGTGCTCGAGGAGTTCCGCACCGATCCCGGCGACACCGCGCCGCTTGCCGCGCTGCCCGACCGCGACGCGCGCTACCTGCGCGCCGTGGTCCGGCACACCGTCAACGCGACGGTCGTCCACGGCGGCAGCGCGACCAACGTGGTGCCCGCCGAGGTCACCGTCGAGCTGGACGGCAGGCTGCTGCCGGGTCCGTACACCGCCGCGCAGCTGATGGACGCGCTGCGCGAGCGGGCCGGCCTGCCCGGCCTCGACTTCGAGATCCTGGTCGAGGGCGAGCCGATGCCGGAGCCCGTGCTCGGCCCCTTCTACGACCGGCTCGCCGCCGTCCTCGGCGCGCTGGATCCCGAGGGGGTCGCGGTGCCGATGGTCGGCACGGCCTCGACCGACGCCCGGCTGTTTCCGGCGCTCGGCATCGCGAGCTACGGCTGGCTGCCGCTGCTGCTCGAACCCGGCTCACCCCACCGCGACCTGCTGCACGCCGCCGACGAGCGGATCCCGGTCGACGCGCTGCGCTTCGGCGCGGCGTGCTTCGCCGAACTGCTCCGGGACTTTCCCTGATCCCGCTGTGAAGCGCCGGGAGTACGCGGGCGTCGCGCACCGCGCCCCGGACAGGACACAGCGCCGCAGCACACCTCAAGCCGAGAAGGGACGACGCACATGGGTCGACGTCATGTTCGACACCGACGACGCGTCGGCCGGCCGGGGGAGAGGCGGGTCGCGCCGCACCGGCGCGCCAAGATGACTGTGCCGCACCGACGCGCCGAGATGACTGTGCCGCACCGGCGCGCCGAGATGACCGCGCCGCACGCCGCGGCCCTGGTCGTGTTGCCCGTCGAGGCGCAGCATGGCGCGACGACCTGGCCGGAACGGGCGGCGGCACTGACCCGCGCCGCCTATACGGGCTCTGACCCGCTCCCGGGGCTGCCCGCGCCCGACGGCGCGCACGAGACGGCCGCCGCAGTACGCGGGTTCCTCGACGCCGGCGGTTCGCTGCTGACCGCCCGCACCAGGCACGGCGGCCTGGCCGGGGCGGCGCGCGCGGCGCGGGCGGACGACGGGGCGTGGGTGGTCTCGCGGGTCGCGGTCGCGCCCGGCTGGCGGGGGCGCGGGGTGTCCCGGCTGCTGCTCGCCGCGATCGAGGAGGCGGCAGCGGAGCGGGCCGCGATCGAGGGGACGCTCGGGGGCGGCGCGATGGTGCGGCTCGACGCGGTGGTCGAACGCTGCCTGCCTCCGTTGTATGCGCGGCTGGGCTACCGGCCGGTGCGGCACTGGGCCGCCGACGACAAGCCGCTCACCGAACTGACCCTGGAGCGGGACGCGGCGACGCCGCGCCGCGCGGTTGCCCTGCACCGGTTCTGGGACGACGCCGACGGCGCAGGCATGACAAGTACCGGCACAAATACCGGCACTGTCACGGGCGCAGTGTGCTGGTTCACCGGGCCGGACGGCCTGTCCGCCGTCGCCCGCACGGCCGCGACCGGGCTCGCCGACGCGGTCCGCGACTGCCGAGCCGCACTGCCCGACCCCGTCCGCGCACGGCTCGCCGGGGTGGACGTCTGGCGCGGCGAACCCGGCGGGCTTGCCGGGCTCCAAGCAGCCGCCGCGGTGCGGTACCGCGCGAGCCGCCACGACGTGCCGCACCACGTCATGCCGCGCACCCGGCACCCCGATCTGTGGGCCGCCCTGCGCTTCCCGCCCGGCGCGGAACCGGACCCGTGCACCCTGCAGATGGCCGGGCGCGCCCCGATCCGGGCGGAGGCCTCGTGACCACCGCGCCGGCTTCCGAGGCCGTCGGCCTGCCGGTGGACCTCGGCGAGCACTTCGACAACCGGGGCATCACCGCCGCCGACGACCTGGGCGGCGGCGCATTCAACATCTGGTCCAACACCTTCGCCGCGGAGGAACTGCCCGAGCCCGGCGGCCTGGTCGAGATCGGCGCGGTCCGCTTCAGGTTCCCCGCGCCGCGCGCGGACGGCCGGGACAACCTGCGCTGCGCCGGGCAGCTCATCGCGGTCCCGCCCGGGCGCTACGACTGGATCCACCTGGTCGCCGCCGCCGAGCGGCGCACCGAGGACGTCGCCCACCTGCACTACGCGGACGGCGCGGTCGACCCCGAATGGCTGCGCGTCTCCGACTTCTGGCCGCAGACCCCCGCCTGGTTCGGCGAACGGCCCGCCGCGCTCGGCACCCGGCTGCACTATCCGCGGCACGTCCAGCACGACATGGGGCCGGCGATCTGGCGACCCCGGATCCCCGTGCCGCGCGAAGAAGAACTGACCGCGGTACACCTGCCCGACAACCCGGCGATCCACGTGTTCGCGCTCAGCCTGGTGGCCGCCCGATGACGCGTCAGGCGGCGGTGGCGAGGGCGGTGGTCCTGGACGGCGTGACCGCATGGCGGCACGAGCTGGCCGGCTGCCTGCACGCCTGCGCCGCGACGCTGCTCGGCGCGCAGGGCGCCCGGCCGCTGGAGTGCCTCGGCGCGGCCTGGTCCTTCCTGCACGTCCCCGCCGAGCTGCGCCGCGAGGAGTACTACTACCCGTGCCCGCCCGGCCGGTCGCTGTTCGCCGCGCTCGCGCCGTACCACCCGGTGAGCTCCCGCTGGCACGGGGCCCCGGACGCCGAGCAGGGCTGGGCCGACGTGCGCGCCGCCGTCGCCGCGGGCACGCCGGTGGCCGTCGCGGTCGACAACTTCCACCTGCCGTTCCGCCCCGCCTACCAGGACGTGCACGCGAACCATCTGATCGTCGTGTACGGGTTCGACGACGCCGCCGGGACTGCCAGGGTGCTCGACGCCGTTCCGCCCCGCTACGACGGCGACCTTGCGCTCGAACACCTCGCCGCGGCCCGGGACTCCGGCAACCGGTCCAGGCACGAGCGCGACCTGTTCTTCGCCGACCGGCCCGTCGGCAACCGCTGGCTGGAGGCGCGGGCCGATCCCGCCGCGTTCCCGGCCCTCGACCGCGACACCGTCGGGGACATGATCCGGCGCAACCTCGACGGGTACGCCGATCCCGCGCCGCTCGCCGCGAGCGGACCCGTCTACGCGGGCCTGGCCGGGCTGGCCGGCTTCCTCGACGACGCCTGCGGCCGGCTCGCCGACGGCGGGCCGATCGCCGACGAGCTGTTCGTCGCCGCCGGGGCCGCGCTGGCCGGCACCGCCGTGCACGCCGACTGGCTCGCCCGGGCGGCCCGGTGCCTGGAGTGCGTCGAGCTGGCCGAGGCGGGCCGCCGGGTCGAGCGGGTGGCGCACCACTGGACCGCCGTGCGGATCATGGCCGCGCTCAGCCGCTACGGCGAGACGAGCGCGCCCCGGCTGGCCCGGCGCGCAGCCGCCCTGCTCGACGACCAGCGGCGCGCGCTGACCGAACTCGACCACGTACTCGCCCGCCTGTGAGGAAGGCCGCCATGGACACGCTCGCCCTGCTCGGCGGTACCCGCGCCGTGCCCCGCACCCTCAGGATCGCGCCCTGGCCCGTGGTGGCCGAGCAGGACGAGGCGGCCGTCCTGCGGGTGCTGGCCCGCGGCCGGTTCACCGCGGCCTCCGCCGGCGAACCGGAGATCGAGGGCCTCGAACGCGAATGGGCGCAGCGGGTGGGGGTGCGGCGGGCGGTCGCCGTGTCCAACGGCACCGCCGCGATCACCCTCGCGCTGGCCGCGCTCGGCGTCGGCCCCGGCGACGAGGTGGTACTGCCCGCGCTCAGCTTCATCGGCTCCGCCCTCGCACCGCTGCACCTGCTCGCGGTACCCGTGTTCGCGGACGTCGATCCGCGCACCTTCAACCTCGCCCCGGACGCGCTGGAGGCCGCGATCACGCCGCGCACCAAGGCGATCATCGCCGTCCACCTGCACGGCCTGCCCGCCGACCTGGAGCAGATCACCGCGATCGCGGACCGGCACGGCCTGCCCGTCGTCGAGGACGCGGCGCAGGCGCACGGCGCGCTGTACCGGGGCCGCCAGGTCGGATCGATCGGCGCGGTGGGCGCCTTCAGCCTGAACGTCAGCAAGAACCTGGCCACCTGCGGCGAGGGCGGGCTGGTCACCACGGACGACGAGCGGCTGGCCGTCCGGGTGACGATGCTGCGCCAGTTCGGCGAACTGCTGGGCGGTACCGGCGAACGCAGCTACGTCTCCCACCTGCCGGGCTGGAACAACAAGCCCAACGCGATCCAGGCCGCGTACACCCGCAGCCGGCTCACCGGCTTCGACAAGGAGAACGACGCGCGCGACGAGAACGTGCGCCACCTGCTCGGCCGGCTGGCCGAGCTGCCCGGTCTGATCGTGCCCGAGGTGCCCGGCGACCGCACCCACGCCTGGCACATCCTCAGGTTCCGGGTCGACCCCGCGGCCTTCGGCCTCGGCGACGACCTGGCCGGGGCGGTGTGCTCCGCGCTGATGCGCGCCCTGCGCGCCGAAGGCGTCCCGCTCTCGCGCTACCAGGTGATGCCGCTGCCCGCCCAGCGCGTCTTCGCCGAGCGCGGCGGGTACGGCGGCTACCCGTGGAAGCTGCCCGGCGTGCCGCACCTGGTGTACCGCGGCGAGGACTTCCCGAACACGCTGCGCATCATCGAAGACTCCTTCGTCATCCAGAAGGCGCATCTGCACCCTGACGCGCGGCCCCTGCTCGAGGCCTATGCGGACGCCTTCGAGAAGGTCTGGCGGCACCGGGACTTCATCGCCGGCCACGCCGCCGCAATGCCCTATCGGCCGCCCTGGGAGCACGCCGAGGAAGCCGCGCGGCGCGAATGGGACGTGGCCTTCGCGGCGGCCGGGCCGGGCGGGCGCGAAGCAGCGGCGGGGGAAGCGGTCTCGGCGACGGACGGAGAGGACTGAGTCATGGAGGACAGGGGCACGGATTCCGGTGCGGCGCTGGCGGACGCCAGGCGCGCCCTGCTCGACCTCAAACTGCGCCGCCTGCGGCTCGGGCAGGCCGACCGCGACCGGATCGAGCCGGTCCCCCGGCAGGGTCCGCTGCAGGTCACCGAGCAGCAGCGCTACCTGTGGTTCCTGCATCAGCTCGCCCCCGACGTGCCCGCCTACAACATGCCCGCCGCGCTGCGCCTGCGCGGAGTGCTCGACCCGGCCGCCCTGCGCGCCGCGCTGCTGGGCCTGACGGCGCGGCACGAGAGCCTGCGCACCCGGTTCGGCGCCGAGCGCGGCGTCCCGTACCAGGTCGTCGACCCGGTCCCGGACGAGATCGCGCTGCCCGTGGTCGACCTGGCCGGGCAGCCCGAGGCCCGCGCGCTCGAACTGGCCGGTGCGGAGATCCGCCGCCCCTTCGACCTGGCCGCCGACCCGCTGCTGCGCTGCTGGCTCGCCCGCCTCGCGGAGGAGGACCACCTGCTGGTGCTGACGACCCATCACATCGTCAGCGACGGCTGGTCGGTCGGCATCATCACCCGCGAGCTGGCCGAACTCTACGCGGGCCGCGGCGGCGAGCTGCCGAAGCAGCAGGTGCAGCCGGTCGACCTGGCGGCCTGGCAGCAGCGCCGGATGACCGGGGACGCGGCGCGCGCGCAGATCGACTACTGGCGCGAGCGGCTGGCCGGCGTGCCCGCGGTGGAGTTTCCCGCCGACCGCCCGCGCCCGACCGCGCCGACCTGGGCGGGCGGCGTCGTGCGGACCGGGTTCCCGGCCGAGCTGGTCAAGGGCGCCCAGGCGCTGGCCAACGCCGAGCGGACCTCGCTGCTCGCCGTGCTGACCGCCGCGTTCTTCCTCGTGCTGGGCCGCTACACCGGACAGGACGACCTCGCGGTCGGCTCGGTGTTCTCCGGCCGCACCCGCGAGGAGACCGAGGGCATGGTCGGATTCCTCGCCAACACCCTGGTTCTGCGCGCCGGGCTGGCGGGCGACCCGACCGCGCGCGAGTTGATCGCGCGCTGCGGGGACGCGGCGCTCGGCGCCCTCGGAAACCAGGACGTTCCGTTCGGCACGGTCGTCGAGCAGTTGCGGCCCGAGCGCGTGCCCGGCCGCAACCCGCTCTTCCAGATCAGCTTCACCTTGCTGACCCGGGACATCGCCGTCGCCTACCGGCTGCCGGGACTGACCGTCGAGCAGGTGCCGGTACGGCTTGGCACCTCCCGCTTCGACCTCGCGTTCCAGATCTCGACCGGCCTCGGCGACCAACCCTCGGTGTGGGCCGAGTACTCCACCGAGCTGTTCGACCGCGACCGGATCGAGCGGCTAGTCGAGCACTTCGCCGCTGCGCTCGCCTCGATCATCGCCGACCCCGGGCGCAGGATCGGCCGGATCGAGATCATGCCGGCCGAGGAGCGCGCGCGGCTGCTCACCGCGTGGAATCCGGAACCGGTCACGTTCGGCACCGAGGACCGGCTGCTGCACGAACTCGTCGCGGACCGCGCGGTACAGGCGCCGGACAGCTGCGCGCTCAGCTTCGAGGGAGCCGAGGTCTCCTACGCGCAGCTCGACGCGCGGGCCAACCGGCTGGCGCGGCTGCTGCAGGAGCAGCACGCCGTCGGCCCCGACGTCGTCGTCGGGCTGCTGCTGGACCGGGGCGTGCGGATACCCGAGGCGCAGCTCGCGGTACTCAAGGCGGGCGGCTGCTGGCTGCCGCTCGATCTCGCGCACCCGGCGGGCCGGATCGCCTACCAGCTCGAGGACGCCGCGGTGCGCGTCGTGCTGACCGACCGCGCCCTGGCCGCGACCCTCCCGGCCGGCACGCCGCGGATCATCCTGGACGAAGCGGGCGTGCAGGCGCGGCTCGCGGACCTGCCCGGGACCCCGCCGCCCTGCGCCGCGCTGCCCGACCATGCCGCATACATCATCTACACGTCGGGGTCGACCGGCGCGCCGAAGGGCGTGGTCGTGCCGCACCGGGCCGTGGTGAACTTCGTCGGCGGCGTGCGCGAGCTGTTCGACATCACCCCCGCCGACCGGATCCTGCAGTTCGCGAACCCGTCCTTCGACGTGAGCGTCTTCGACGTCTACGCGGCGCTCGGCGTGGGCGCGACCTGCGTCGGCGCGCCGCGTTCAGTGCTGCACGACGCGGACGCGCTCGGCGACCTGCTGCGCCGCGAGCGCATCACGCTCGCGGACATCCCGCCCGCGGTGCTCCGCCTGCTCGACCCGGGCGCGCTGCCCGACCTGCGCGCGCTGTTCGTGGGCCTGGAAGCCTTCCCGGCCGAGCTGGTCAACCGGTGGCGCACGCCGCGACGCGAGTTCCACAACGGATACGGCCCGACCGAGGTGACCGTCGCGTGCGTCGACTACGCCTGCCCGCCCGGCATCATGACCGGCACGCCGCCGATCGGCCGCGCCATGGCGAACCACCGCGCGTACGTGCTCGACCGGCGCGGCGAGCTCGCGCCCGCGGGCGTGCCCGGAGAGCTGCATCTGTCGGGCGCGGGCCTGGCGCGCGGCTACGCCGGCCGTCCCGGGCTGACGGCGGAGAAGTTCGTGCCCTGTCCGTTCGCCGGGCCGGGCGAGCGGATGTACCGGACCGGCGACATCGTGCGCTGGCGCCCGGACGGGGCGCTGGAGTTCCTCGGGCGCGCGGACCGGCAGGTGAAGATCAGGGGCCTGCGGATCGAGCTGGGCGAGATCGAGCACGTCCTGGCCGCGTTCGACGGAATGCGCCAGTCGGCGGTGGTGGTGAACACCGCGGCGGCGGGCGGCCCGCGCCTGGACGCATACCTCGTGCCCGAGTCGCCCGGCCGCTTCGACGAGGCGGCGCTGCGCGCGCACCTGTCCGACCACCTTCCGCTGCACATGATCCCGGGCACGTTCACCCTGCTGGGCGAGCTCCCGCTGAACACCAGCGGCAAGCTCGACGTCGCCCGGCTGCCCGAGCCCGCCGAGCCGAGCGACGCGCCGCACGTGCCGCCCGAGACAAGTACCCAGCGCACGCTGGCCGGGATCTGGCGGCAGCTGCTGGACCTGGCGCAGGACCGGGTCGGGCAGTACGACAGCTTCTTCGCGCTCGGCGGCAGCTCGCTGCAGGCGACCCGGCTGATCTCGCGGATCCGGGACGCGTTCTACGTCACGATCGAGCCCCGCGAGCTGTTCACCCGGCCGCTGCTGCACCAGCTGGCGGCGCTGGTGGACGAGACGCTGCGGGCGGATCTGGACGAGGGGGAGCTCGCCGGGCTCGAGGGCGAGATCGCGGGGCTGTCCGAGGAAGAGGTAGACCGGCTGCTCGCCGAGGAGGCGGGCGGCGCCGGCTGAGCGTTCCGACGCGGCCCACCGAGGAAGGTCAGGGAGGCACGGGCACGGTGACAGGATCCGAATTCGAGACTGAGGCGTTGGCGGCCAAACGGCGCGCCCTGCTCGCCCAGCTGCTGCGCAGCAAGCGCGCCGAGGCGGCGGCCGAGGACCGGGTCCTTCCGGTGCCCCGTCCGGCGGACGGGGTGCTGCCGTTGTCCTGGCAGCAGGAGGGGTTGTGGTTCCTGTACGAGGTGGATCGGGGTTCTGCGACGTACAACATGCCGGTGGCGTTCCGGGTGCGCGGCGGGCTGGATGTGAAAGCGCTGGGGGTCGCGCTGGGGGAGTTGGTCGCTCGGCACGAGGGGTTGAGGTCGCGGTTCGGAGTGCGGGACGGGGTCGCGTACCAGGTAGTGGATGAAGCCCCGGCGGCGGTGGTGGTGCCGGTGGTGGAGTTGCCGCCGGTGGAGTGGGAGGCGGTGATGCGCCGAGAGGTGATGCGTGGTTTCGATCTGGCGGGCGGGTGGGGTTTCCGCTGGTGGGTGGGGGAGCTCTCGCGGGTTGATCACGTAGTGGTGTTGACAGCACATCATGTGGTGACCGACGGGTGGTCGACGGGCATTGTCATGCGTGAGTTGGGGGTGCTGTACCGCGCGGCGTTGGAGGGGGTGGATGCGGGGCTTGCGAAGGTGGCGGTGCAGCCGGCTGATTTCGCGGTGTGGCAGCGGGGGCGTTTCGCGGCGGGCGCCTTCGAGCGGGGTGTGGAGTATTGGCGGGACCGGCTGGCGGGGTTGGGGACGGCGGAGTTTCCGTCGGATCGGCCGCGTGCGGTCGTGCCGACGGGTGCCGGTGTGGGGATGGCGGGGCGGATCGATGCGCAGGTGGCGGCGGGGGTCGCGGAGCTTGCGGGGGCGTGGGGTGTTTCGGAGCTGGCGGTGTTGTGCGCAGCGTTCCTCGTGGTGCTGAAGTGTTATACGGGTGTGGATGATCTGGCCGTGGGGTCGGTGTTCGCGGGGCGTACGCGTTCCGAGTTGGAGCCGGTCGTCGGGTTGCTGGCGAACACGGTGGTTTTACGCGTGGACCTGGGGGGCGACCCGTCGTTCCGCGAGTTGGCGGGGCGGTGCCACGAGGCCGTGGTGGGGGCGTTGGAGTTTCAGGATGTGCCGTTCGCGGCGGTGGTGGAGGCGGTAGGCCCGCAGCGGGTGGCGGGGCGTAATCCATTGTTCCAGACGAGTTTTTCGCTGGTGCCGGGTGCGACTGCCGGTGGGGTGTCGGAGTTGGGGGGCCTGCCGGCCGAGCCGGTGCCGGTGGGGCAGGGCGGTGCGCGCTTCGACGTCCGTGTCGAGGTGGGTCAGCGCCCGAGCGGTGCGCTGGGGGTGTGGGTGGAGTATTCGACGGAGTTGTTCGATCGGGACCGGATCGAGCGGCTGGTGGAGCACTTCGCCGCGGTCCTGGAGTCCGTGGTCGCCGATCCCGCGCGGCACGTCGGCGAACTCTCGCCGCTGCTGGGGGACGAGTTCGAGCGGGTGACGCGGGGCTTCAACGAGAGCTTCGAGGGCCTCGTGCTGCCGTGGGATCGTCCGGTGCACGAAGTCGTCGCGGCACAGGCTACTGCGACGCCGGATCGCTGCGCGGTCTGGTGCGCGGGTGTGGAGGTGTCTTACCGCGAGCTGGACCAGCGGGCGAACGCGGTGGCGCGCCACCTGCGGGGGATCGGGGTCGGGCCGGGTGCGGTGGTCGGCGTGCGGATGCGCCGGTCGGTGGAGCTGGTGGTGGCGTTGTTGGGGGTGCTCAAGTCCGGGGCGGCGTATCTGCCGCTGGATCCGGATCTGCCCGCCGCCCGGCTGGACTTCCAGATCGCCGACGCGGCCGCCGCCGTGGTGCTCACCGAAGATGTCGTTGCCTCACTCGCCGCCGCCCCGGCCGTCGGCGGGCGCAGCGTGGACATTCATCCGGATACTGCGGCGTACGTGATGTACACCTCGGGTTCGACCGGGACTCCGAAGGGGGTGGTGGTCGGGCACGGCGGTCTGCTCAATCGGCTGGCGTGGATGCAGGCGACGTACGCGTTGGAACAGCGAGATGTCGTCGTGCAGAAGACACCGTTCACCTTCGACGTGTCGGTGTGGGAGTTCTTCTGGCCGCTGATGGTCGGGGCGCGGCTGGTGGTGTCCGCCCCAGACGGACACCGTGACTTCGGGTATCTCGCAGGCCTGCTGCGCGAGCAGCGGGTGACCGTGGCGCATTTCGTTCCGTCGGTGCTGCGCGGCTTCCTCCAGGAGGCCGAACCACGGGATCTTCCGGCGCTGTGCCGGGTGTTCTGCTCCGGCGAGGAACTGCCCGCGTCACTGCGGGACGCGGTGTTCGAGGCCTGGCCACAGGTGGAGCTGCACAACCTCTACGGCCCCACCGAAGCCTCGATCGACGTGACCGCGTGGGCCTGCGATCCACAGGACGGCCCGGTCGTCCCGATCGGCCGCCCGATCACGAACGTGCGGACCTATGTCCTGGACGCCCGCGGGCGTCCGGCGCCGATCGGGATCCCCGGGGAGCTTTACCTCGCCGGGACAGGCCTGGCGCTGGGCTACCTCAACCGGCCCGCGCTGACGGCGGAGCGGTTCGTGCCGTGCCCCTTCGCAGAGCCCGGCGAACGCATGTACCGGACCGGCGACCTCGCGCGGTGGCGCGCGGACGGCGCGCTGGAGTACCTCGGGCGCAACGACGACCAGATCAAGATCCGCGGGCTGCGGGTGGAACTCGGGGAGATCGAGCACGCACTGACCGAGCATCCGGCGATCCACGCCGCAGCGGTGACGCTGTCCTCGCCGCCGGACGCCGAACCCTTCCTCGCCGGGTATCTCGTCGGGTCCTCGATCGACGAGGCGGCGCTGCGCGACTTCCTGGCGGACCGGCTGCCGCTGCACATGGTGCCCGTCGTGCTCACCGCCGTGGACGCGCTTCCGCTGACCGGCAGCGGGAAACTCGACCGCAAGGCGCTCCCCGTCCCTCGCCCGCCCGCCGCGACCACCGACCGGCCCCTGTCCCCGACTGAACAGGCCCTCGCCGAGATCTGGGCCACCCTGCTCAAACGGGACGCCGATCGCATCCGCCCCGACGACAACTTCTTCACCCTCGGTGGAAGCTCGCTGCTGAGCACCCGGCTGATCTCCCGGATCCGGGACGTCTTCGAGGTCGAAGTCTCGATCCGGCAGCTGTTCGTCCAGCCGGCTCTGAGCGGCCTGGCCGAGGTGATCGACCGACTCCAGGCCGACGGCGGACTCGACGACGCGGCGCTGGCGGACATCGACGCCAGGGTCGCGGACCTGTCCGAAGCGGAGATCGACCAGCTGCTGTCCGCGGGAAGCGGACCGGCGGGTCGCGAGGGAGCGGACCAATGACGGACGCCTCGGTCGAAGAGAAGCGCCGCGCGTTGCGCGCGCTGCTCATCCAGCAGCAGAAGGACCGTGGTCCCGCATCCGCGGACAGCCGCGTCTCCCCCGTGCCTCGTCCGGTGGACGGGCTGTTGCCGCTGTCGTGGCAGCAGGAGGGGTTGTGGTTTCTGTACGAGGTGGATCGGGATTCTGCGACGTATCACCTACCGGTGGTGTTCCGGGTGCGCGGTGGGCTGGACGTGGGGACGTTGGGCGTTGCGCTGGGGGAGTTGGTCGGTCGGCACGAGGGGTTGAGGTCGCGGTTCGGGGTGCGGGACGGGGTTGCGTATCAGGTGGTGGATGAGGCTCCCGGCGTAGTCGAGGTGCCGGTGGTGAGGCTGCCTGATGCGGGGTGGGAGGGGACGGTTCGTGCGGAGTTGGAGCGTCCGTTCGATTTGGCGGGGGGCTGGGGTTTTCGGTGGTGGGTGGGGGAGTTCTCAGAACTTGACCACGTCGTGGCGTTGACGGCGCACCACATCGCCACGGACGGATGGTCGACGGGGATCGTGGTGCGCGAGTTGGGGGTGTTGTACGAGGCGGCATTGCGGGGGATGGATGCGCGGTTGCCGGGCGTGGCGGTGCAGCCGGGCGATTTCGCGGTGTGGCAGCGGGAGCGTTTCGCGGCCGGTGGGTGGGAGCGGGGACTGGGATATTGGCGGGATCGGCTGGCGGGACTGGGGGTGGTCGAGTTTCCTTCGGACCGGCCACGGGCGGTGGCGCCGACGGGTGCCGGTGCGCTGATCGCCGGGAGCGTGCGGGCGCAGGTGGCCGCGGATGCTGTGGAACTCGCGGCGCGACTCGGCGTGTCGGTGTTGGCGGTATTGTCCGCCGCCTTCTTCGTCGTGTTTGGCCGTTATTCGGGACAGGACGATCTTGAGGTCGGGTCGGTGTTCGCGGGGCGTACGCGTTCCGAGTTGGAGCCGGTGGTCGGGCTTTTGGCGAACACGGTGGTTTTGCGCGTGAATGCGGGAGGTGATCCGTCGTTCCGGGAATTGGTAAGGCGGTGTCACGAGGCGGTAGTGGGGGCGTTGGAATTTCAAGATGTGCCGTTCGCGGCGGTGGTGGAGGCGGTAGGCCCGCAGCGGGTGGCGGGGCGTAATCCCTTGTTCCAGACGAGTTTCTCGTTGTTGCCGGATGAGGTTGCCGGTGGGGTGTTGGAGTTGGGGGGCCTGCCGGCTGAGCCGGTGTCGGTGGGGCAGGGCGGTGCGCGTTTCGACGTGCGGGTCGAGGTGGGCCAGCGCGCCGGCGGTGCGCTCGGGGTGTGGGTGGAGTACTCGACGGAGTTGTTCGATCAGGACCGGATCGAGCGGCTGGTGCAGCATTTCGGCACGGTTCTAGAGGCGGCGGTGGCGGAGCCGAAGTCGCGTATCAGCGAGCTCCCACTGATGTCCCAGGCCGAGTACGAGCAGGTGACGCGGGGGTTCAACGCGAGCTTCGAGGATCTCGGGTTGCCGTGGGATCGTCCGGTGCACGAGGTGGTCGCGGCGCAGGCGGGCGCGACGCCGGATCGGTGTGCCGTGTGGTGCGACGGCGTGGAAGTGGCCTATCGCGAGCTGGACGGGCGGGCGAACGCGGTCGCGCGCCACCTGCGGGGGATCGGGGTCGGGCCGGGTGCGGTGGTCGGCGTGCGGATGCGCCGGTCGGTGGAGCTGGTGGTGGCGTTGTTGGGGGTGCTCAAGTCCGGGGCGGCGTATCTGCCGCTGGATCCGGATCTGCCCGCCGCCCGGCTGGACTTCCAGATCGCCGACGCGGCCGCCGCCGTGGTGCTCACCGAAGATGTCGTTGCCTCACTCGCCGCCGCCCCGACCGTCGGCGGGCGCAGCGCGGACATTCATCCGGATACTGCGGCCTACGTGATGTACACCTCGGGTTCGACCGGGACTCCGAAGGGGGTGGTGGTCGGGCACGGTGGCCTGCTCAACCGGATGGCGTGGATGCAGGCGGAGTACGGGCTCGACGGGTCCGACGTGGTGGTGCAGAAGACGCCGTTCACGTTCGACGTGTCGCTCTGGGAGTTCTTCTGGCCGCTGATGGTCGGGGCGCGGCTGGTGGTGTCCGCCCCAGACGGACACCGTGACTTCGGATACCTCGCGGACCTGCTGCGTAAGCAGCGGGTGACGGTGGCGCATTTCGTGCCGTCCGTGCTGCGCGGTTTCCTGGGGGAGGCCGGTTCACGCGACCTTCCGGCGCTGCGGCGGGTGTTCTGCTCGGGCGAGGCGCTGTCGGTGTCGGTGCGCGACGCGGTGTTCGAGGCCTGGCCGCAGGTGGAGCTGCACAACCTCTACGGCCCCACCGAAGCCTCGATCGAGGTGACCGCGTGGGCCTGTGATCCGCAGGACGGTGCGGTGGTGCCGATCGGCCGCCCGATCAGCAACCTGCGGACCTACGTGCTTGACGCCCGCGGGAACCCGGCGCCGATCGGGATCCCCGGAGAGCTGTACCTCGCCGGGACGGGCCTGGCGCTGGGCTACCTCAACCGGCTCGGGCTGACCGCGGAGCGGTTCGTGCCCTGCCGGTTCGCCGGACCCGGCGAGCGGATGTACCGCACGGGGGATCTGGCCCGCTGGCGCCCGGACGGGGCGCTGGAGTACCTCGGACGCAACGACGACCAGGTCAAGATCCGCGGGGTGCGGGTGGAACTCGGGGAGATCGAGCACGCACTCACCGATCATCCGGCGGTCGACGCCGCCGCCGTGGCCGTGTGCTCGCCCGCGGACGCCGAGCCGTTCCTCGCCGCGTATCTCGTGGGATCAGGCATCGAGGAGGCGCAGGTGCGCGGATTCCTCGCCGACCGGCTGCCGCTGCACATGGTGCCCGCCGTGTTCACCACCGTGGACGCGCTCCCGCTGACCGGCAGCGGAAAACTCGACCGCAAGGCACTGCCCGACCCGGAACAGCGCCCTGCGACGGCGCACCGGGCGCTGACCGGCACCGAGCAGGCCCTGGCCGGGATCTGGAGCACCCTGCTCGACCAGCCCGCCGACCGTATCCACCCGCAGGACAACTTCTTCACCCGCGGCGGAAGCTCGCTCGATCTCGCCCGGCTCACGGCCGCCGTCCGTGAGCGGCTCGGCGTCGGTCTGCTCGTGCGGGACCTCTACCTCGCGCCGACCCTCGCCGCCGCCGCTGCGGCCGTCGACGCGCGACTCGCCGACACCGACCCCCGGCCACCCGCGTCAGCGTCCTGTCTCGTGCCCCTGCGCGCGGCCGGGTCCCGACCGCCCCTCTTCCTCGTCCACGCTCTCGGCGGCTCCGCGGTCCCCTACCTCCCGCTCACCGAGCTGCTCGACCCCGAACAGCCCGTATACGGCCTCGAAGCCCCGGGCCTGCACGACGGCGGGCAGCCGTGGCCGCACAGCCTGGGCGCACTGGCGCTGCACTACGTGGCACTCGTTCGCGAAACGCAGCCGCACGGCCCCTACCGCCTCGGCGGCTGGTCGGGCGGCGGCGTCATCGCCCAGGAGATGGGTGCGGTCCTGCGCGCGGCGGGTGAGGAGATCTCGCTGCTCGCCCTCTTCGACTCGGTCCCCGCGCAGCCCGGCGCGCAACCGCCCGACCAGGCCGGCCTGCTCGCCTGGTTCGCCCACGACCTGGCCGGGCTGCAAGGCGGCGAACCCCTCGCGTTCGACCTGGCGCACCTGCGCGCCCTGCCGCCCCCCGAGCAGTTCGAACTCGTCCTCGACCGGCTCGGAAAGGCGGGGCTGATCCGGGATTCGGCCCCGGTCCGCGACGAGGTGCGCGCGCGGTTCCGCGTCTTCGCCGCGACCGCCCACGCCTTCCTGCAGCACCGGCCGCGCCCGATAGACCGGCCGATCACGGTGCTGACCGCCGCCGAGGCGACGACCGACCCGGCCTCGCTCTGGCGGCCCTTCACGGCCGCCGGGCTGACCGTGCACCCCGTGCCCGGCAGCCACTACACGATGCTCCAAGCGCCCCACGTGAACGCCTGCGCGGCCGTGCTGCGCAGCGCGCTCGCGCCCGAACTCCCGACTCCACAGCGGAGAGAGCGATGAACCTGCGCCTGACGCCGGACCAGGAACGCTTCCGCGGCGAGGTCTGCGACCTGCTCTGCGAGCCGGGCGTCCAGGACGAGGCCGCCCGCGCGCGCCGGCTGCCCCCGGACGAGGAACCCGGGCTGCTCGACGTCTACCGCAGGCTCGGCGAACGCGGCTGGCTCGCCGCCAACTGGCCGGCGGAGTACGGCGGTCTCGGCGCGACGATCGTCGAGAAGGCGATCCTGACCGAGGAGCTGATCACCCACGGGATCCCGGACGTCGTGCACACCCTCTCCATCGACATCGCCGGGCTCGCCGTGCACCTGTTCGGCACCGACGCGCAGAAGCACCAGTGGCTGCCCCGCCTGGCGGCCGGCCTGAGCGCGGCCTGCGTCCTGTTCAGCGAGCCCGACATCGGCTCCGATCTCAGCAACCTGACGTCCCGCGCCGAACCGGACGGCGACGGCTGGCGGCTGTCCGCACACAAGGTCTACAGCCTCAAGGCGCACCTGGCCGACTTCGGGCTATGCGCCGCCCGCACCTCGGACAGCGCGGTCAGCTACCACGGCATCACCGTGTTCATCGTGCCGATGCGCACACCCGGCGTCCGGGTCGAGCCGCTGTGGAGCATGAGCGACGAACGGTTCAACGAGGTCGTCATATCAGGCCTGCACATGACGCGTGCCGACGTGCTCGGCGAGGTCGACGACGGCTGGGAGACGATCGGGCGCATCCTCGGCCTGGAGCGCACCGGCATCGAATTCGAGGCGAAGGGCCGCCGCCTGCTCGACGCGGTACTCGACCAGGCGGTCGGCGCCGGACGGGCCGGGCAGCCCGGATACGGCGAGCGGCTCGTCGAGCTGGACGCACAGGTGCGGGCCGGGCGGCTGCTGTCCTGGCGGGCGCTCGGCGCGCTGGGCCGCAGCGAGCCCGACGAGGTGCTGTGCGCCATGGCCAAGTGGCACACCACGGAGACCGCGAAGGCCGTCGCGGAGCTGAGCCCCGAGATCGGCGGGCTGAACGCGGTGCTGTCCGCCCGGGACGAGGAGGCGCCGCCCGGCCGGCTGATCGAATCGGCCTGTCGCGACGCCCCGGGACTCACCGTCGCCTCCGGCACCTCGGAGGTCATGCTCTCGCTGGTCGCGTCCGCGGGACTGGGACTGCCGGGCTGACCGGCCCGCGATCCTCGTGGAGCCCGGTCCCATGCAACAAGGAGACGGAAGGAGCGCAGCGCAGATGGACGTCAGCCTCAGCCGGTCCCAGCGCACGGTCCGCGACCGCTACGCCGAACTGATCAGCGACGAACTCGTGCCGGGCATCCGCCGGCTGGGCGAAGCGCCCCGGCACGGCGGCGACGCCCGCGAGGCGGCCGAGGCGCGCGAGGCGGTATGGCGCGCACTGGTCGATCTCGGCGCGACCAGGGTGCTGCTGCCCGAGCGGCACGGCGGCGAGCGGCTCGGCCAGCAGGGCGCCGTGATCCTGGCCGAGCTGCTCGGCTCCGCGCTGTATCAGGGGCCGTTGTTGGACACCATGACGGCGGCGGAGCTGCTGTTGCGCGTCGGCGGCGACCCGGACGGCAAGCTGGTGGGGCGGATCGCCGAGGGCGCGGCGGTCGCCCTCGCCCCGCGCCAGGACGCGGCCGACGGCCACGCGCGCCCGGGTCCGATCACGCTCGCCCGCGCAGACCACGCCGCCGACGGCGGTGCCACGAAGGGCGGCCCCGGGCACGCCGTCGTCACCGCCCGCCGCCGCTTCGTCGCCTCCGCCGCCGACGCGCAGTACCTGCTCGTGCTCGGGACCGCTGCGGCGGACGCGGCACAAGGCCGGTTGCCGTCGCCGTCGCCGTCGGCTTCGCCCGCGGTACCCGCGGCGCCGCCCTCGATATCAGGACTCATATCTGCCGTCGTTCCGTGCGACGACGCGACGGTCTCGCTGCGCAGGCAGGAGGACGTCGCCCGCGGCGAAGTGTACGACGTACGCCTCGACCGCACGCCGGCGATCGCAGTGCACGACGACACCTCGGGAATCCGTGGCGCGTGGCCGCAGGTGCTCGCCCAGGCGCGCATCCGCCACGCCGCGTATCTCGTCGGACTGTGCCAGGGTGCCCTGGACCTGGCGGTGCGCCGCGCGTGCGAGCGCCGCCAGTTCGGCCGGCCGATCGGGCGGTTCCAGGCCCCGGCGTTCGCCCTCGCCGAGATCGCGACCCGCGTCGAGGCCGCCCGCTGGTTCGTCTACGCCGCCGCCTGGGAGGCCGACGCCGGGTCGGACGCGCGCCTGTCCGCCGCGCAGGCGCTGGCCATGGCGGCCGACCTGGCACGTGCCGCCACCTCGGCCGCGATGCAGGTCCACGGCGCGCACGGCAGCACCGAAGAAGCCGAGGTGCAGCTCTTCTACCGCCGCGCATGCGTCGACCGCGTGTGGTTCGGCTCGGCTGCCGAGCTTCGCGCCGAGGCGCTGCCTCTGCTGCTCGCCGCCCGACGGCAGGACCCGCGCCGGCGCGGAGAGCTGTAGAGCGGGGACGGGCGAGGGGGCTGGGGGACGCATGCCGCTGGAATTCCGCTTGCTCGGCCCGGTCGGCGCCTGGGCCGGCGACCGCAGGATCGGCCTCGGCCGGTCCGAGTCGGCGAAGGTCCGCTGCGTCCTGGCGGTGCTGCTGCGCACGCCCGGCGACCTGGTGACCACGGACGCGCTCGTCGAGCGGGTCTGGGGGGAGGAGCCGCCCGGCTCGGCGGTCCGGTACAAGTACATCGGCTGGCTTCGTTCCGCCCTGGCGCCCCACGGGGTGACGCTCGCGCACCGCGACGAGGGCTACGTGCTGCAGGCCGACCTGGAGCAGGTGGACCTGCACCGCTTCAGGCAGCTGGTGACGGCGGCGCGCCGGGCACGGGCCGCGGACCGCACCGGCGAGGCGCGCAGGCTGCTGGACGACGCGCTGGGTCTGTGGCAGGGGCCTGCTTTGACCGGCCTGTCCGGGGCCTGGGCCGGGATGTTCCGGGACCAGCTGGGGCGCGAGCTGCGCGACGCGCGGGTGCTGGCGGCACGCCTGGCCCTGGACTCGGACCGGGACGCCGAGGCGGCCGAGCGGCTGGCTGGTTGGGAGCCGGAACATTCCGCGGACGAGGAGATCGCCGCCCTGTACATGACGGCGCTGGAGCGCTGCGGGCGGCGGTCCGAGGCCCTGCTCGTCTACGCCGCCGCCCGCCGGCGGCTGCACACGGAGCTGGGCGCGCGGCCGGGCGCCGACCTGGAGACGGCGCGACGGCGGATCCAGACGGGCGAACCCGCCGCGGGATCCCGTGCCGCGATCCCGACGGCCGGATCAGCAGCCGGATCAGCAGTCGGATCAGCAGCCGGATCAGCAGTCGGATCAGCTCTCGGATCAGCAGTTGAGCGAGGCGGACGGCCGCCGGCGGCCGCGCGGGAGCGGGCGGTGCCGCGGCAGCTGCCGGCCGTCACCCGGAGGTTCATCGGGCGCGAGAGGCGGCTGGCGGAGCTCGACGGCCTGGTCGAGGCGAACCGCGGCGCCGGGGACTCGGCCGCGGTCGCGGTGGTCACCGGCGCCCCGGGGATCGGCAAGACCGCGCTGGTGGTGCACTGGGCGCACCGGATCGCCGACCGGTTCCCGGACGGGCAGCTGTTCCTCAACCTGTGCGGCTTCGGCCCGAGCGCCGAGCCGCTGCCGGCGGGCCGGGCGCTGTGCGCGCTGCTGGGCGCCCTGGGCGTCGAGCCGGATCGCATCCCGGCGGACACGGAGGCGCAGGCGGCGCTGTATCGCAGCCTGCTGGCGGACAAGCGCATGCTGGTGGTGCTGGACAACGCCCGCGCCGCCGAGCAGGTGCGTCCGCTGCTGCCGGGCTGCCCGACCTGCCTGGTGGTGGTCACCAGCCGCAACCGGCTGGCCGGGCTGATCGCAACGGAGGGCGCCCGTCCCGTCCCGCTCGACCTGTTCACCGAGGCCGAGGCCCGGGACCTGCTGGCCGATCGGATCGGGACGCGCCGGACGGCGGCTGAACCGCAGGCGGTCGACGAGATCGTCGCGCGGTGCGCGGGACTGCCGCTCGCCCTGGCCGTGAGCGCCGCCCACGCCGCCGTGCGTCCCGCTTCGGGCCTCGCCGCGCTGGCCGGGCGCCGGGGCCGGGCCCACCGGCTCGACGCGCTCGCCGAGGGCGATCCGGCGAGCGACCTGCGGGCGGTGTTCTCCTGGTCCACCCGGGCGCTCGGCCCGGCCGCCGCCCGGCTCTTCCGGCTGCTCGGCATGCATCCGGGGCCGCACTTCACCCTCGGCGCCGCGGCCGGCCTGGCCGGGCTTTCCCACGGCAGGACCGAGCGGCTGCTGGCCGAACTGGCCGATGCGTGCCTGATCAGCGAACCCGCGCCCGGCCGCTACCATATCCATAGCCTGCTTCACGCCTATGCCGCGGAGGCCATGGACCTGGACGGCGACGGCGAGCGGTACAGCGCCATGCGCCGGATGTTCGACCACTACCTGTACGCCCGGCACGCCACCGCCCTCGCGGCGGTCCCGGCCGGACAGCGGGGAAGTCCGGGCGCAACGGCCGCCGCCGAACGCTCACATGCCGCGCGGATAGTCCTCGTGCAGCCGGGCCGCCAGGTCGACCTTGGTACGGGCGGGCCGCCCGATCTGCTCGTACTTGGTCTGGACCCGGCGCAGATAGGTCCGCGCCGTTCCCGGCCGGATCCCGACCCGCCGGGCCGTCGTCTCCAGAGTCAGCCCTGAGGCATAGGCGGCGAAGACGGCGCGCTCCCGCTGGGACAGCCGCGGTCGCCGGGCGGCGCCGTCGACCCGGGCGTGATCCGCCGGCGAGGGGACGAGGTGCTCGCGATCGTCGTCCGCTTCGAGCAGCAGGACTCGATGTCCCGCCTCGATCAGCCTGCCGAGTTCCGCGGCGGCGGCGTCCCCGAGCGCGGAAAGTTCGAAGACTGCCACGTGCGGACGGTCGAGCCATGCGGCCAGAGCCTCGGCCACCGGGCCGGAGCGGACAGCGGTCAACACCTGGTCCACGGATCCCATCTCCTGCGCACTGAGGGCGAAGCCGCCGGACCTTCGGTGGCGGTCGGCTCTCAGTGTGCGGTGCCCGACTGGAAGCGCAGGTGGAAGCCAGGCTGGAAGTGCAGGTGGAAGTTGCCGTGAAATCCTCGCGCGGGCTACGGCGCTGCGGACGGGATCAGCGCGGCCGCCTCGGCCCGTTGCCGGGCGTCCTCGAAGTGGCGCTGGCGCATCAGGAACTTGCGCACCTTGCCGGTCGGCCCGACCACGACGTCCTCCTCCGGGACGGCCTCGATGCGGCGCAGCGTCCGCGCGGCCGGCTCGCCGAGCGCGCCGCGTACGGCCTCGCGGCGGTCCGCCCGAGTGTCCGCGCCCGCCGCCAGAAGCAGGAGCACGTCGGTCACGACCTCGCCCGCCTCGACCCCGGCGATCACGGTGCAGTCGCGTACATCAGGGCACTGCATGAGGATGCGCTCCTCGGACAGCGCCGTGTACAGCCAGCGGCCGCCGCCCAGGTCGACCGCGTCGACGGCCCTGTCCACGTGGTAGTAGTAGCCCTCCTCGTCGCGGTACATCAGATCGCCGGTCAGGTAGTAGCCCTTGAACCGGGTCCGGTACGTGTTCACCGAGTCGTTCCAGTACCCGAGGGCCAGGGTCGGCGACTTCAGCGCCACCTGGCCGACCGCTCCGACCGGCACCTGCTCCCCGGAGGCGAGGTCGAGCAGGGCGACGTCGGCGAAGATGTGCGGCTTCCCGACGCAGCGGCCGTACCGGTCGGTGTCCGGCGTATGGGTGACCCGGAACGCCGAGTACCCCATCTCGGTGGAGCCGAGGCCGTCGACGAACCTCGACCCGGGCACGGTGGTCAGCCCCGCGCGGGTACGGCCCGGCCGGCTGCCGGCCGCGACCAGCTTGCGGATGTGGGCCTCGTGCGCGCAGTCCCCGGTGTTGAACCAGAGGCTCACCGAGCTCAGATCGCGCTCGGCCAGGTCGAAGCGGGCCAGCTCGGCCCAGGTCACCGCGAACCCGAACACCCAGGTGGGGCGCCACGACTCGATGGCGTCGAGCACCGTCTGCCCGCTGCGCGCGAAGGCGCCGCCCTGAGCGGAGAGGAAGAGCAGTTCGTGGCGGCCGCACAGCGCCTCGTTCAGGGTGATGATGCCCGCGGTGTGCGCCGCGGGCAGGACGGACAGCACCCGTATGGCACCGAAGGGCTTGGGCTGGGTGAGCCGGACATGGCGGATGACGGCGAACAGGCTGCTGTGCGAATGCACGATGGCCGCGGGCACCCTGGTCGTTCCGGAGGAGTGTGTGATGGCGACCGGGTCGTCGGCGTGGTGGCGGTAGGGCGCGGGGGCCAGGTCCGGGTCGCCGGTGCCCGTCTCGGCGACGTCCGCCAGGAACGGGGCGTCGAGTTCGTACCCTGCGAGCTGCTCCCGGTGCGCGGGGTCGGCCAGCACGCCGACCGCGCGGAGCCGGTGGATGAAGACGGCGGCCGTCTCGGCGGGCATGTTGCCGTTCAGCAGCGCCGGAATCGCGCCCAGCCAAGTCAGGGCGAGGTAGCTGAGCAGGACGTCGGCCGACGAGGTGGCGTAGACGGCCACCGGGTCCCTCGGCTTGATCCCGTGCCCGTGCAGCCAGGCGGCGCGCGCCGCGACCCGTTCTTCGAGCGCTGCGAGCCGCAGCGGCGTCCAGGCCGGATGGCCGTCGACGTCGACGTCGAAGGTGATACCGGGCCCGTCCGGCGCGGCGCCGTGTTCGCGCAGCTTCCACAGCACGTTGCCCGCGCCGAGCTCGGGGTCCGCGGCGAACCGGGCGCGAAGATCCTCGGGGTTCTTTGATCCGGTCACTGTCTTTAATCCGGTCACCGTCTCAGGCTACTGCGGGGCCGTGGAAATCCCCTCGGGAAAGACTCGGGACGCGGCGCGCCCGGTTTCCGGCCGGGTGGCGGGACCGTTTCCGCCGGGGCCCGTGTGAACAGGGCGGTTTTCCCCTCCCGAGTCCGCGCTGTCGCCCGAAGTGTGGACATGACGTGAGTGCGGGGACTGGTTTTACTTGAGCGTATGACGATCGAAATCCGAGTGCTGGGACCGCTGCAGCTCAGCTGCGGCGGCGTGCCGGTCGCGCCGAGCGCGCCGAAGCCCAGGGCGGCGCTGGCGCTGCTGCTGCTGCGCGCCGACCAGACCGTCCGGGTGTCCGACTTCGTGCAGGACCTGTGGGGCGACCGGCCGCCGCCGAGCATGTTGACCACCTTGCAGACGTACATCCTGAACCTGCGCAAGGACCTGGCCCGCGCCCTGGGGGGCACGGCGTCCCAGGTGGCCGAGACCGTCCTGCTCACCATGCCGGGCGGTTACCAGTTCGCCGGCGCGTCAGGGCACTTCGACCTCACCGAGTACGAGCGGCTCGCCGCCGCCGGACAGCAGGCGCTGGCGGCCGGCCGCACCGCCGAGGCGGCGGACCTGCTGGCCCTGGCCCACGGGCAGTGGCGGGGGCCGGCGCTCGCCGACGTGCGGGCAGGCCGGGTGCTCGAACCGGAGATCAGACGCTTGGAGGAGTCGCGGCTCGCCACCGTCGAGCAGAGCGTCGAGGCGCGCCTGCGGCTCGGCCGGCACGCGGAGGTGCTGGCCGAGCTCAGCGGCGCGACCGCCCGCAACCGGCTGCACGAGAACCTGCACGCCCAGTTCATGGTCGCGCTGCACCGCAGCGGCCGCCGCCACGAGGCGCTGCGGGTCTACCAGGAGCTGCGCTCCACCCTGCGGCGCGAGCTTGGCCTGGAGCCCACCCGCCGGCTGCAGGCCCTGCAGCAGGCGATCATCTGCGACGACCGCGCCCTGGAGGTCGTCCCGCGCGGCGACGGCCTGGCCCTGCTGCTCGACCGGCTCGCCGTCCCCTGACCGGGCCGGTCCGGCAGAACTCGATTTCGCTCGGATCGCGATCGGGAATCGCTCGGATTCGCCCCGGCCGCGTTGACGGCCGCAGTCCCACGAGTAGCCTCGGATTGTCGCGGCCCTGGAATACAGGGTGAAGAGAGAATTCCGTCCGGCCGCCAGAAAACCGCTCATTCCTCAATTGTCGGAGAATGCCTTGACCGCTGCCCGAAACTGGGTCGACGAATATCTGCTTGGCGGTCGCGGCGACGCCGTCTGCGCGGTGTTCGACCAGCCGATCACCCGCGACGCGCTGCGCGAGCAGGTATCCGCCCGGGCGGCGCAGCTCCACGAGGCCGGCCTGCGGCCCGGCGGCACGATCAGCCTTCGACTGCCCCCCGGCGCGGCCTACGTGGTCAACCTGCTGGCCGCCTGGCGGACCGGCGCACAGGTGTCGCTGCTCGACCACCGGCTCACCCCGCACGAGGTGGACCAGGTGATGGCCCGCATCGCGCCGCAGCTCGTGGTGAGCGCGCCGGGAACCTCCGGCCGGGTGCCGCGCGGCTACACCGACGTCACCGCGGTCGTCACGCCGTACGCCGGACGCCCGGCCGAGAGCGGACACGCGCTGCTGCAGCTCAGTTCCGGCTCGACCGGTACCTCCAAGATCATCGGGCGCACCAGCGCCAACCTGATCGCAGAGGTCGAACGGTATCTGCGCATCGACGGCATACCGCGCGAGGGCGAGCGGGTCGTCCTGCTGGCCTCGATGGTCCACGTCCTCGGCCTGGTGGGCGGCCTCCTGCACGGGCTGCACGCCGGAGTGCAGCTCACCCTGCCCCGCTTCCTGTCCACCGAGGCGATCTTCGACGCGGTGGCCGCCGACACGGCGCCCACGACGGTGCTCGGCGTGCCGTTCCACCTCAAACTCCTGATCGCCGCGGAGCGGCTCGCGGGGCTGGCGAACCTCAAGCACGTCATCCTCGGGGGCGAGCCGGTGCCCGCACAGGTCAGGGAGTCCTTCGCGGACCGATACCAGGTGCCGCTCGGGAACATGTACGGAATGACCGAGGCCGGCGTGATCGCGACCGACCTGTACGGCATGAACCGCCCCGCGCTCGAGCCCGCGCCCGGTATGGCGCTGCGCGAGCGGTCCGGCCGGCTGCTGCTCGCCATGGAGCAGAGCCCTTATATCGGTCCCGACCGGGCCGACCGGTGGGCGCAGGGCTGGCTGCACACCGGTGACGCGGGCACCGTCGACCCGGCCACCGGCCTGGTCACCGTCCTCGGGCGCGGCGACTCGCAGGTCTCGGTCGGCGGTCTCAAGGTGGACCTGACCGAGGTCGAGCAGACCCTGGCCGCGCTGCCCGGGGTGGCCGGGGCCGTGGTGGTCTGCGACGGCTCCATCGAGGCCTTCGTCGCCCTGGAGCACCCGGACGCGCGGGCCGGGCTGCGCGACGCGATGGCCGCGCAGCTCGCCCCGTACAAGATCCCGCGCCGGCTGCACCTGCTGGCCGAACTGCCCAGCACGCCGACCGGCAAGCGGGTGCGCAACGCCGCCGTGCTGCGCGCGGCCGCCGACCGGGACCGATCCATCACAGCGGAAGAGGTCGTGACAGATGCCTGACGAAGTGGTCGAATTCGTACTCAGAGCCCTGCGGGAGATGGACTACGACGTCGAGACGGCCGGCCCCGACAGCCCGTTCGGGCCGGCCGGGATCGACCTGGACTCGCTCGGCGCCGTGGAGCTCGCCGTGCGCGTCCAGGACGCCTACAAGGTGGCGTTCACCGACGAGCACATGGAGTTCCTGGCCAGCGCGACCGTCGGCGAGCTCGCCGCGGTGATCGCCGGGCGCGCGCCCGCGCCGGCGCCGTTCGAGAGCGCTGGCGGCTAGGCATGCAGGTGACAGCGATCGACCACGTCGAGTTCCACGTCGGCGACGCGGAGCAGACGGCCGACTCCTTCTGCACGGCCTTCGGCTTCCGGCGCACGGGCCGGGGCGAGCCGGGTTCCGGGCCGGCCCCCGGCCGCTCACTGCTGCTCGAACAGGGGAGCATCCGGGTACTGCTGACCTGCGGGCTCGCCGCGGACCACCCGGCGGCCGAGTACGTGCTCAAGCACGGCGACGGCGTCGCCTGCATCGCGCTGAGCGTCGAGGACGCGGCGCAGGCCTTCGAGGAGGCAGTGCGCCGCGGCGCCAGGCCGGTGGCCGAGCCGGAGGTCTGCCGCGGCGAGGACGGCGAGGTGGTGGTCGCGACCGTGGCGGGCCCCGGAGACGTGACGCACCGGCTGGTCGAGCGGCGCTCGGCCGGCGGCGGCTTCCTGCCGGGGGCGATCCACCCGGTCGCGCCGCAGCCGCGGGCGGGTACCGATCCGGTGCAGGACCTCGACCACATCGCGCTGTGCGTGCCCGCCGAGCAGCTCGAGCCCACCGTCCGGCTGTACCGGCAGGTCTTCGGGTTCCACGAGATCTTCCAGGAGCGCATCGAGATCGGCGACCAGGCGATGGACTCGACGGTGGTCCAGAGCCCGTCCCGGGGCGTGACCCTGACGATCATCGCGCCGGACCCGGCGGCCAGGCCGGGGCAGATCGACGAGTTCCTCGGCGCGCACGCCGGTCCCGGCGTCCAGCATCTGGCGCTGGGCACCGGCGACATCGTCTCCGCGGTGCGGACCCTCGCCGACCGCGGCGTGCGGTTCCTGAGCACCACCTCCGGGTACTACGACGCGGTCGAGCCGAGGCTCGGGGCGGTCGGCGTCCCGGTCGCCACGCTGCGCGCCGGCAACATCCTGGTGGACCGGGACGAGCGCGGCGAGTTGTTCCAGATCTTCGCCGAGTCCACCTTCGCCCGCCGCACCTTCTTCTTCGAGCTCATCGAGCGGCGCGGCGCGCTCACCTTCGGCAGCAACAACATCAAGGCCCTGTACGAGGCGAAGGAGCGCGAGCGCCTCGCCGAGCAGGTCCGGTCGTGAACGCGCCCGGCCGGGCCGAGTGAGGAGACGCCCGTGCTGACGACGAAGTTCGCCCTGACCGAGCGGGACGAGGCGTTGCTGCCCTCGGACTCGGATGTCGCGTGGTACGCAGAGCACGGCTGGTACCTGTCGCAGAAGCTGCTCACCGACGCCGAGGCCGACGAGCTGGCGGCGGCGAGCGAGGCCTTCTACGGCGGCGCGCGCGACCGCCAGTTGCCGTACCGGCCGCCCAGGCTGGCCTACTGGGAGCCCGAGCACGGAGACGTGCAGCGGCACAACGACTACATCCACTACGAGAGCGCCGCGATCGGGGCCATCCTCGGCAAGCCGCTCATCGGCGCCGTCGCGGCCCGGCTGGCCGGCGCCGACGAGATCCGGCTCTACCAGTCCACCCTCATCCACAAGCCGCCGCGGCCGAACGAGCCGACCAACGTGGTGCCCTGGCACTTCGACCGGCACTACTGGCAGACCAACACCTCGGACAGCATGCTGACCGCCTTCATCCCGTTCCACGACTGCGACGCGCAGATGGGCACGATCACCATGGTGGACGGCAGCCACCGGTGGCGGGAGACCGGCACTGACGACAGCACCACGGCGCACTTCGCCGAGCGCGACCCGGCGGACCTGGAACAGCTCCTGCAGCGCAACGCCGAGTACAACGGCAGCACGATTTCGAAGATCCCGATGGTCATCCCCAAGGGGCACATGAGCTTCCACCACTGCCGCATCTACCACGGCAGCGGACCGAACCGCTCGGGCCGCCCGCGTCAAGCGATCTCGCTGCACCTCCAGGACGGCGGGAACCGCTACCGGCGCTACGCCGCCTCCGACGGCAGCCCGGTGCAGTACAACCACGACTACCTGGTCCGCCGCACGCCCGCGGGCACGCCCGACTACGCGGACCCAGAGTTCTGCCCGACGCTCTGGCGCTCGTAGCGGCCCGCGCGGCGCGCGGACCCGAGGCGCGCCGGCTACCGCAGACCGGTTTGAGGACGAAATCCCGACCGCGGCCGAGGCCGCCCGGAAGAGGGGAAACGCCATGGCGACCGCGGACCCGGCTCGCGCCGAGGACCTGTACCGCACGGTCAGACTGATCCGCCGTTTCGAGGAGCGCGCGATCGAACTGGTGCGATCGGGCGAGATCGCGAGCGGCATCCATCCGTGCATCGGCCAGGAGGCCGTCGCCGCGGGCGTGTGCTCGGCGCTGAGCCCGCACGACGTCATCCTGACGCACCACCGCGGCCACGGCCACATGCTGGCGAAGGGGACCGACCCGAGCCGGCTGCTCGCCGAGCTCTGCGGTGCGCAGAGCGGCCTCTGCAAGGGGCGCGGCGGCTCGTTCCACCCCTCGGACGCGGACGCCGGCGTCGTCGTCGCAGCCGGCACGCTCGGCCACTCCGCGGCGATCGCCGGCGGGGTGGCGTGGGCGGCGCAGGAGCGCGGCGACGACCTGGTGGCCGTCTGCTTCTTCGGCGACGGCGCGATCAACCAGGGGGCGCTGCTCGAAGCCCTCAACATGGCGGCGCTGTGGCAGCTGCCCGTGGTCTTCGTGTGCGAGAGCAACGGCTACGCGACCACCGTGCCGACCGCGACCACCCACGCGGGCGCCATCGCCGGACGGGCCGCCGCCTTCGGGATGCCCGCCGAGGCCGCCGACGGCATGGATCCGGAGGCGGTGCGCTCGGCCGCGGTCTCGGCCGTGGCGAGGGCGCGGGCCGGCGGCGGCCCGACGCTGCTGGAGCTGACGACGTACCGCTTCGACGCCCACCACACCTTCGAGTACCGGGTCAGGCTGAACTATCGGGGCGCCGAGGAGATCGACCGCTGGCGGGCCCGGGACCCGATGGCGCTGCAGGGCGGCCGGATCGCGGCCGACCGGCGTCAGTACCTTGACAGCGAGGTCGAGGAGCTGATCGAGCGGGCCACCCGCTTCGCCCGCCGCGGCCCCCGCCCCGAACCCGACGGCGCGTTCGACCACCGTTACGCGGTCCCCGTACCGGTCCGCTCCGGCTTCGCCGGCTCCTTCGGGGACGACGACCCCACACCGTGAAAGGCAGTGCCAGATGCCCAAGCTGTCCTTACTGAAATCCCTCAACCGGGCGCTCGGCGACGAGATGGAGCGCGACCCGGCGGTGTTCGTGCTCGGCGAGGACGTGCGGGCCGGCCTCACCGGCACCACCGCCGGGCTGGTGGAGCGGTTCGGGCCGCGCCGGGTGCTCGAGACGCCCATCTCCGAGCAGGCCTTCACCGGCTTCGCCTCGGGCGCGGCGATGGCCGGCCTGCGCCCGGTGATCGAGTACCAGAACCCGACCCTGCTGATCCTCGCCCTCGAGCAGATCGTCAACCAGGCGAACAAGTTCTCCGCCACGAGCGGCGGCCAGTTCACCGTGCCGGTGACCTACCTGCTGCCCAACTCGGGCGTGCGGTCCGGCTGGGGCGCGCACCATTCCGGCCACTCGTACGCCATGTTCGCGCACGCGGGCGTCAAGACGGTGGTGCCGTCCACTCCGGCCGACGCGTACGGCCTGCTGGTGGCGGCGATCCGGGACGACGACCCGGTGGTGGTGTGCGCCCCCTACGAGGCGTTGCAGATCCGCGACAGCATGGACGCCGCCGACCTCGCCCCGGTGCCGCTCGGCCTGGGCCGGATCCACCACGAGGGCTGCGACGTCACCGTGGCGGCCGTCGGGCACCTCGTGCACCAGGCGGTCGCGGTCGCCCGGCAGCTGGCCGGCGAGGTGTCGGTCGAGGTGTTCGATCCGCGCAGCCTGTGGCCCTTCGACTGGGACGGGCTCGCGGCCTCGCTGGAGAAGACCGGCAGACTGGTGATCATGGACGACGCGAGCCGCTTCGCGGGAGTCGGCGCGGAGATCGCGGCCACCGCCGTCGAACAGCTGGGGCTGGCCGTCCCGCCGGTGCGGATCACCCAGCCGGACGGGGCGATCCCGGGGCTCGCGCCGGAGCTGGACGCGGCGCTGCAGCCCAACGGCGAACAGCTCGCCGCGGCCGTGCGGCGGATCGCGCGCAGCACCCCGCCGAACCGGCCGCTGCGGGCGCTGGTCTGATCCCGTCCCGCGCAAGCGGTCGGAGAGAGCCGGGCAGCATCATGGTGGAGTGGCTGCCGCTGTCGGCGGCGCAGCAGGAGATCTGGCTCGGCCAGGCCGGGGAGAGGATCAGGCTGCGCTACAAGGTCGGCCAGTACGTCGAGATCGCGGGAGCCGTCGACCCGGCGCGGCTGGAGGCCGCGGTGCGGCGCGCCGTCGCCGAGAACGACGCCGTTCAGCTGCGCTTCGACGAGGACGGGCGGGGCCTGCGCCAGGCGGTCGTCCCGAGAGCGGACTGGCCCTTCCCGGTCGTGGACCTCGCCGGCGGGCCGGATCCGGTGCGCCGGGCCGAGGAGCAGATGCGCCGGAGCCTCGCCGAGGAGATCGACCTCGCCGGCGGACGGCTGTTCTCGTCGGCCCTGTACCGGGTGGGGGACTCCCGCTTCCTGTGGTTCCACGGATACCACCACTTCTCGATGGACGCCGTGAGCGTCTTCCTCATGGCGCGGAGGGTCGCAGACCTCTACAACGACCCGGACGGCGGCCGGGCCTTCGGCAGGCTGGCCCGGCTGCTGCAGAGCGACGGCGACTACCGGTCCTCGCCGCGGTTCTCGGCGGACCGCGGCTACTGGCGGGAGCAGCTCGAGGGCGCACCCGGGCCGGCCAGGATATCCGGCGTGGCGGCCTCCAGGTCGGACGGCATCGTCAGGTGCTCCGGCAGCCTGAGCCCCGGCGTGGTCGCGGACCTGAAGCGCGGCCGGCCCGCGTACGGCCTCGCGGCGGCGGTCGTCGCGGCCACCGCGGCCTACCTGCACCGGCTCACCGGCGCAGCCGACGTCATCATCGGGTTCCCGGTGACGGCCCGATCGGACCCGGCCCTGCGCACGATCCCCGGCAATGTCTCGAACCTGCTGCCGCTGCGGCTGTCCGTCGATCGGGACGCCCCGTCCGGCGCACTCCTGCGACAGGCCTCAGCCGCGATCTTCGAGGCGCTCAAGCACGGACGCTACCGGGGCGAGGACATCGTGCGCGACGCAGGCTTCCCGGGCAGCCTGCGGGAGTACGTCGGTCCGCTGGTGAACGTCTTTCCCTTCCGCTACGACCTGCTGTTCGGCGAATCGCGGGGCGTCGCGAACGACCTCACGCCGGGCCTGGCCAACGATGTGACGGTCGCCGTCTACGACCGGTCCGACGGCCGGGACGTGCGCGTCGACCTCATTGCGAACGCCGGCCTGTTCACCCCCGAGGAGCTGACGGCCCACCAGGAGCGCTTCCTTCGGCAGTTGAACGCGTTCGGCGATGCTGGGGAGCAAGGCCGCCCGATAGGCCTGGTGGACATACTCGGCCCCGCGGAACGACGGCTGATACTGGACGAGTGGGCGGGAGCAGCGGACACGGCGGAAGAAGACGTGGACGCGGTCGTGCCGGACCTGTTCGAAGCTCAGGTCGACCGCACTCCGGACGCGCCGGCGATCGTGCACGAAGGCACCGCGGTGACGTATGCGGAGCTCAACGCGCGCGCGAACCGGCTGGCACGCCTGCTGGCCGCGCGCGGCGTGGGGCCGGAGAGCCTGGTGGCGGTGCTGCTGCCGAGGTCGGCGGACCTGGTCGTGGCGCTGCTGGCGGTGCTCAAGTCGGGCGCGGCGTATCTTCCGCTGAACCCGGAGCATCCGGATCGGCGGATCGAGCAGCTGCTCGACGATGCCGACCCCGCCCTCGTGCTGCTCTCGGGCACCGTCGGGCTCCCGGGCGGCCGGGGTCGGGCCGATCGCCTCGTCGTCGACGGCCCGGACTGCGCCGCGCTGCTTCGGCACTACCCGGAGGCGAACCTCACCGACGCCGATCGCAGCGCTCCGCTCCGCCCGCGCAACCCCGCCTACGTCCTCTACACCTCGGGCTCGACCGGCACCCCCAAGGGGGTCGTGGTCGAGCACCGTTCGCTGGCCAACTATCTCGCCTGGGCCGCGTCGGCGTACCCGGCCGTCCGCGGTAGCACTCTGCTGCACTCCCCGGTCGCCTTCGACCTGACCGTCACGGCGCTGTACGGCTCGCTGACCACCGGCGGCTGCCTGCACCTCGCGCCGCTCGACGAGCAGTGGCCGAGCCGGGGCGCGGGCAGGCCCACCTTCCTCAAGGGCACGCCGAGCCACCTGGCCGTCCTGGCCGTGCTGCCCGAGGACTGCTCCCCGAGCGCGGAACTCATGCTCGGCGGGGAACCCCTGACCGGTGAGTTGCTCGCCGACTGGCGGCTGCGCCATCCGCGGGCCGACGTCGTCAACAGCTACGGCCCCACCGAGACGACCGTGGCGTGTACGGACCATCGGATCGCCGCGGGCGACCCGCTCCCCGCGGGTCCCGTGCCGCTGGGACGCCCGATCCGAAACGTCCGCGTGTACGTCCTGGACCGCGGATCGCAGCCGACCCCGCCGGGCGGCGTGGGGGAGTTGTACGTCGCGGGCGCGGGCGTCGCGCGAGGCTACTACAAGCGCCCCGCGCTCACCGCGGAGCGCTTCCTGCCCGATCCGTACGGTCCGCCGGGCAGCCGTATGTACCGCACCGGCGACCTGGTGCGGTGGCGGGCGGACGGGAGCCTCGAGTTCGCGGCGCGCGCGGACGACCAGGTGAAGGTCAACGGATTCCGGATAGAGCCCGGCGAGATCGAGGCCGCCCTGGCCGCGCACCCGGGTCTGGAGCGGGCGGCGGTGACGGTCCGTGAGATCCAACCCGGCGACAGGCGGCTGGTGGCCTACGTCGTTCCGGCCGGGGGCGAGGCGGGCGCCGCCGTGTCCGACACCGCCGTGTCCGACACCGAGCTGCGCAAGCACCTCCAGGAGCGACTGCCGGAGTACATGGTCCCCCGCGCCTTCGTGACCATGGCGGCCCTGCCGCTGACCGCGAACGGGAAGGTGGACCGGCGGGCGTTGCCCGCGCCGGACGCCCGGACGCCTGAGCCGCACCGCAGCCGGGAGCCGGACTCCGTGCCGGAGGCGATCCTGTGCGCGCTGTTCGCGGAGGTGCTGAAAGTGCCCGCCGTCGGCCCCGACGAGGACTTCTTCGACCTCGGCGGCCACTCGCTGCTGGCGCTGCGCCTGATCAACCTGGTCCGGGAGACCCTGGGCACGCAGCTGTCGATCCGGAACGTGTTCGAGGCCCGTACCGCCGCCGACCTGGCGCGCCTCCTCGACCTCGACCCCGACTTCGATTCCGACGCCGATCTCGTCGTCGAGGGCTGACGCCGCGCCGGCGGAGCAGCGGACACGATGGTGCCCGCCACTGCTTCCACGCGGGACGGGCCGGGATCAGGCCCCGACCCGGCTCGCCGCCGCGTCGAGACCGGACTGCGTGAACTGATAGTCGCCGTCGCCCACCCCGGTGAGCAGCACGTGGCCGACGCCGGCCTGTAGGTACTCGCCGAGCCTGGCGCCGACCTCGGCGTGGCTGCCGACGAGGAAGGGTCCGCTGGCCTGGCCGGCCTGGAAGGCGCCGAGCCAATAGGTGTCACGGACCGGGGCGTCCGCGGCCTCCTGCGCCACGGCACGTTCGGCGAGCTCCCGCGACCACACGTTCTGGTTCTGCGACCGTGACTTGAGCAGGGTCGTCTGACGGCCCCGCCAGCTCTGCGGGAACCGGGCGTCGGCCAGTTCCCACGCCTCCTGCGCCTCCGGCCGGCAGAGCATGCCGATGCGGATCCCCAGCTCGCCCCGGAACCCGCGCTCCCGCAGGGGCACCAGGAACCGCTCCCGCCACTCGGGATAGGGCACCGGATGGGTCACGATCACGTCGGCGATCTCGGCGGCGACGTCCACACTGGCGGGGGAGGACCCGGCGATGAAGATCTTGCACTGTTTGAGCAGGTCCGGACGGGGCACGAGACGGAACTTGCGGTAGCTGTAGTACTCGCCGTCGTGGTCGACCCGCTCCCCGTCGAGCATGGTCCGCAGTACCCGGCCGTACTCGCGCAGGCGGGCATAGCGCTGGTCGTGGCTCAGTGTGTCCCCGATCTGCCGCATCTCGTCGTCCCGGGCTCCGGCCACCAGGTTGAAATGCATCGGGCGGTCGTAGAGCTGGGCGTACGCGGCCGCGCACGCGGCCGCGGTGTGCGGGGGAGTGCAGGCCGGCTGGACCGCTATCAGGGGGATGAGGCGACGGGTCATCGCCCCGACGTGCGCGGCCAGCATCCACGGGTCAACCTCGTGGAGGTTGTGCGGGCAGAGGATGCCCGACCAGCCGACCTCCTCGCACGACCGGGCCACGCGGTCCAGCCGGCCGCGGAAGTCCTGGGCCGGCCCACCCGAGAGGGGCGCGGTTTCCGGAGTCACCGAGTAGACGTGCATGAATATCCGCTCCCTCGTTCTGGCTTCACCGCCGCCGCGTTCCCGGCAGGTCGGCGCAGCCGTGGAATCGGTGCCCATCGCCGGACCAGGAGGGGCTTGATTTCGGTGCGATATTCGTCACCAAACGCATTGTCGAGTCTACTTTCACCTTCTCCGGCGTCGCAAGAGTCGCGGGTTACGCAGGTTCCTGGTTTACCTCGGGAAACGCTCGAATTATCATCGGGAGGCGATCGGTTTTCCCTCGGGAATGATGCCGCGAATTCGGATTCTGAATTCCAGACGGCTGCGGAGACCGGGCGAAGTGCGCGACGCGGGGGCGTCCGGGCCGGTACGGCGAACTACGGCAGCGGAGGGGTGGGCATGCCGTAGTTGTCGTCGTTGGACATCAGCGTCGGGCCCGTGGTCGACCCGGCGGTGCCGGTCGGAGCCGCCACGTCTCCTGACGGCTCCCCAGCCTGCGCGGCAGGTGCCTGACTCTTCACGGTGCCGTCGGACACGGGCACGGTCGTACTGAGACGTAGTGCGCCGGCCAGGGCGATGGTCAACACCGCGGGCGCAACGATGGCGAGCGCGAACATGCTGTGTCTTCTGGACATGGGCCTTCTCCGGGTTTCTCGCTGGGAACGATGCGGAGCACCCGCGGAAGCGGCACCCGCGCGGAGCAGGGACCCGCGCGCCGTGAGGCCTCGGGCTGCTCGTCGGGACCGCCGGCGAGGGTCCTCCGGTCAGATGCCGTGAGTCTTACGTCGGGGGCTGATACGGAGCTGGAACCGGGCTGAAACGGCATGCACGCCCGCCGCGCCCCGGCTGCGCGGGACACGCATCGCAGTCCACGGGGATGCCGGGGCCGTCGGAGTAGTCTTTGTCCGGCATACGGGGTGGGAACTGGGGGGTGTGCGCGTGTGAAAGTAAGACTGCTCGGGCCGGTCGACCTCGTCGCGGACGGGGCGGTGCGGCCGGTGCCCGGTCGTCGTCGCAAGGCGGTCCTGGCCGCCCTGGCGTTGCAGCCCGCCCAGGTCGTCAGCACCGATCTGCTCATCGAGATCGTCTGGGGCGATGCGCCGCCGGCCACCGCGGGGAACACCCTGCAGTCGCACGTGTCCTTTCTGCGCCGGGCGCTGGGCGGGCGGGCGGCGATCCGCGCCCGCCCGCCCGGCTACAGCCTGGACCTCTCCGACGAGGCCACCGACGTCCAGACCGCCGAGCGCCTGATCCGGGACGGAACCCGGTGCGAGGACCCGCGCCAGGGCGCGGCCCGGCTGCAGAGCGCAGTGGACCTCTGGCGCGGACACTCCCTGGCCGACGTCGCCGATCTGCCGTGGTTCGACGATCATGCCCGGCGGCTCGAGCAGCTCCACCTGCATGCGCAGCAGAGCCTCATGCAGGCCCGCCTCGCGCTCGGCCAGCACGCCCAGCTCGTGACGGGGCTGGAGAGCCTGCGCCGTGAGCACCCGTTGCACGAGGAGATTCACCGGCTGCTGATACTGGCCCTCTACCGGGCCGGCCGGCAGGCCGACGCGCTCGCCGCCTACCGGGCGCTGCGCCGCACCCTCGACGCGGAACTCGGCATCGAACCCGGCCCGGCGCTGCGCGGGTTGCACGCCGCGATCCTGCGCCAGGACCCGTCCCTCGACCTGACACCGGCCGCGGCGGCCGGCGCCGCGGCCTCGGCCGGGCTCCCGGCGCCGGCCCAGCTCCCGCCGGCCATCGCCTCGTTCAGCGGGCGCGAGGGCGAGCTGGCCCGGCTCGACGAACTGCTGCACGCCGCCGCGGCGGCAGGCCCGGCGCGCGGTGGCGCGGCGGTCATCTCGGCGGTGTCCGGCACCGCCGGAGTGGGCAAGACCGCCCTGGCCGTGCACTGGGCGCACCGGGTGCGCCAGTCCTTTCCCGACGGGCAGCTCTATGCGAACCTGCGCGGGTTCGACCCCGGCGGTTCCGTGGCGGACCCGGCCGAGGCGATGCGCGGATTCCTGGACGCCCTCGGCGTGCCGGCCGGCCGGGTCCCGGCCGGCCTGGAGGCGCAGACCGGCCTCTATCGCAGCCTGCTGGCAGACCGGCGGGTGCTGGTCGTGCTGGACAACGCCCGCGACGCCGACCAGGTCCGCCCCCTGCTGCCCGTCGCCGCGGGGTGCCTGACCCTGGTCACCAGCCGCAACCGGCTCACCAGCCTGGCCGTGTCCGAAGGCGCCCGGCTGCTGACCGTCGACCTGCTCGCTCCCGCCGAGGCCCGGGGCCTGCTGGCCGGCCGCCTCGGCCAGCGGCGGGCGGCCGCCGAGCCCGCCGCCGTGGACGAGATCGTCGCGCAGTGCGCGGGGCTGGCGCTGGCGCTGGCGATCGCCGCCGCCCGAGCCGTCGTCGAGCCCCGGAGTCCGCTCGCCGCCCTCGCCGATGACCTGAGGGAGACCGCGGGCCGCCTCGACGCCCAGGACGGCGCAGACCCGGCCGCCCGGGTACGCGCGGTGTTCTCCCAGTCCTATCGCGCGCTCAGCGCCGGGGCCGCCGTCATGTTCCGGCTGCTGGGCCTGCACCCCGGCCCGGACGTCGCGCTGCCGGCCGCGGCCGGCCTCGCCGGCCTGACGCGGCGGCAGGCCCGGGAACTGCTGGACGAGCTGATCCGGGGGCACCTGCTCACCGAGCCAGTCCCGGGCCGGTACGCCTTCCACGACCTGCTGCGCGCGTACGCGGCAGAACTGGCCACGGCGCACGACAGCGACGAGGAGCGGCGCACGGCGACGCGCCGGATGCTCGACCACTACCTGCACACCGCCCACGCCGCCGACGTGCTGCTGGCCGGCAACCGCGCACTGATCGTGCTCCCGCCTGCAGCGCCGGGAACCGTCGAGCAGCTGACAGACCTTCAGCAGGCGCACGCCTGGTTCACCGCCGAGCACCCCGTCCTGCTGGCCGCGGTCGAGCAGGCGTACCGGGCCGGCTTCGACACCCACGCCTGGCAGCTCGCCGCGGTTCTGACCACCTTCCTCGACCGGCGGGGATGGGGACAGGCGCTGGCCGCCGCGCACACCCTCGCCCTGGCCGCCGCGCGCCGCCGGGACGACGAAGCGGGGCAGGCCCACGCCCATCGCGGCCTCGGACTCGCCCACGTCAACCTGGACCGCCCGCAGGAGGCGCACACGCACTACGCGTTCGCGCTGGAACTGTTCGGCGGGCTCGGCGACCACGCCGGCCAGGCCCGCACCCACCAGGGACTCGCCTGGCTGTCCGGCTCGCAGGACCGCCACTCCGAAGCACTCGGCCACAACCGCCGGAGCCTGGAGCACTACCGGGCCGACGGCGACCGGTCCGGGCAGGCCGTCGCGCTCAACAACCTCGGCTGGCACCGCTTCCAGCTCGGCGACCACGGGCAGGCCCTGACCGACTGCCGCCGCGCCGTGGACCTGCTCCAGGAGACCGGGGACCGCAACGGCCAGGCCCACGCCTGGGACAGCCTCGGTTACATGCACCGCCACCTCGGCCAGTACCGGCAGGCCCTCGGCTGCTACCGGCGGGCCCTGGACCTGTTCCGCGCCACCCGCGACCGCCTCGGCGAGGCCGTCGCCCTGGCCCACCTCGGCGACACCCACCACGACGCCGCGGACCCCGACGCCGCCCACGACGCCTGGACCCGGGCCCTGTCCGTCTTCGAGGAACTCGGCCACCCGGACGCGGAGCCACTGCGTGTCAAGATCCTGAAAAACCTCGACAGGGCCCCGGACGGCGTGGGGGCACCCGTCGCGCTGTGACAGGCTCCTGCCAAACTGACAGGAGCCTGTCACGGCGCGCCGGCGGCCGCCGGCCGGCTGGTAGAACGAACCGTGTGGACGAATCTACTGAACCCGTGACGAACTATGTGGTCGGCGCCCTGGCCAGGTTCGCCGAGTACGGCGGCCGCGAGGCCATCGTCGGTCCGGACCGGCGGCTGAGCTACGCGGACCTGTGCCGCCGGATTCCCGCGCTGGCCACCGTGCTGCGGGCGCACGGCGTGCGACCCGGGACGCCGATCGCGGTACTTTCCGGCAACCGGCCCGAGACGATGCAGCTGCAGCTGGCCGCGCACCTGCTCGGCTGCCGGACGGCCTGGATGTCCTACAACACCTCGGTCCGGGAGCAGGCCGACTACCTCGACCGCGCCGACGTGGAGTTCCTCGTCTACGACACCGGCCGGCATCTGGAGCTGGCCGCCGAACTGCTCGCGGGGGACTGGCGCGGGACCGTCCTGTGTCTCGGCCCCGGCGGCGCGGGTCCGGACCTGCTGGCCGAGGTGGACGCCGCCGCCGCGACCGGCACCGGCGACGTGGTGACCGAGCCGGAGTCGATCTTCCACACCGGGGGCACCACGGGTCTGCCGAAGCTGGTGCACCACGGGCACCGGTTCTTCCTGGCCCTGATGCAGATGGGGGCGGACTGGCTCGACGCCGGCCTTCCCTCGTTCCGGTACCTGGCCCAGGCGGGGTTCTACCACGTGGCCGGGCAGATGATCGACCTGTGGATGCTGTTCACCGGGGGCACCCTGGTGCTGCGCGAGGGGCTCGACGTCCCCGCGCTGCTCGACACGATCGCGCGGGAGCGGATCAGCAGCGCCCTGTTCACCCCGGTCCAGTTCTACGGCCTGCTCGACCATCCGGCGCTCGCGGACGCCGACCTCAGCAGCCTGCTGATGGTCAACCTCGGCGGCGCCGCGGTGTCCCCGCGCCGGCTGCGCCAGGGAATCGAGCGCTTCGGCCCGACGCTGCGGCCGGTCTACGGCATGAGCGAGGCGCCGTTCGTCACCGAGTACCGGAACGTGACAGTCGACCCCGACCACCCGCGCCGCCTCGAGTCCTGCGGCTACGCCTTCGAGTTCGCGGACTCCCGGATCGAGATCCGCGACGAGCACGGCGGGCCGTGCCCCGCGGGTGCGCCCGGCGAGGTGTGGACCACCGGCTCCCTCGTGATGAAGGGCTACTGGGACGAGCCGGAGCTGACCCGCGAGACGCTGGTGGACGGGTGGATCCGCACCGGCGACATCGGATATCTGGAGCCTGACGGCTTCCTGTACCTGGTGGACCGGTCGAAGGACATGATCGTGACCGGCGCCGGCGCGAACAACATGTACACCAAGCCGATCGAGGACGCCCTCACCGGGCATGCCCTGGTGCGCGCCGCGTCGGTGATCGGCGTGCCGGACGAGGCGGTGGGCGAGGCGATCCTCGCGTGCGTCGTCACGGAGCCGGGCGCGCAGGTGGGTGCGGACGAGCTGCGCGCGCTGGTGACGCGGGAGGTGAGCGGTCTCCACGCGCCGCACCGGGTGGAGTTCGTGGACTCGCTGCCGGTGACCGGGTTCGGCAAGGTGGACAAGAAGGCGCTGCGGGTCCGGTACGGAGCCGGGCCGAACCTGCCGGCCGACAGCGCCGTCAGGTGAGCGGAAGCGGGACGTCCAGCTGACGCAGAACCAGGCGGCTGTGCATCCACACCGCCGTGGCCGCGTACAGGCCCGCCCCGACCATTGCGGCGTCCGCCGGACTGAAGCGGTCCGCGAGCGCGCCGAACACCGTCGGGGCGAGCCAGGTCAGGCCGGAACCGACCAGCGCCATCGCGTTGACGACCTGGCCCTGCAGGTCATGGGCGGTCATCTGGTACGCCCGAGTGAGCAGGATGACGTTCGTCGGGATCAGCGAGAACAGGCACAGCGCCCCGAAGACTCCGATCGGCCACGCGGTCGGCACCAGCGCCATGCCCGCCGCGCACCCCGCGAAGACCCACGAGGCGACCAGGATCAGGGCACGTCCCGAGTAGCGCTTGATCAGGCGCGGCGAGCCGAGCGCGCCCGCGATGCCGCCCGCCGCGAAGGCCGCGGAGATCGCGCCGATCTGCGCCGGAGAGGCGCCGCGGGACCGGGCGAGCACGATGAAGGTCAGCATCATGCCGGCCGAGATCGCGTTGATCAGGGCCGACCAGGTGGCGACGGTACGCAGGTACCGGTCGCCGGCGACGTGCCGGATGCCGCGGGTCACCCGGCGCAGGACCGGTTCGCCGCCCCCCGGAGACCTCGATCCCTGAGACGTCGATCCCTGAGGTGCCGGGTCGAGGTCTCCGCGCACGAGCGCCGCGGCGAGCGCGATCACGCCGAAGGAGACCGCGTCGAGGGCGAAGGGCAGGAAGCGGGAGAGGCCGAACAGCGCGCCGCCGGCGGGCGGCCCGGCCAGTGCGGCGGCCTGGTCGCGGGCCTGCGTGCGGGAGAGCGCCAGGGAGAGCTGCTTCGGGTGCACGATGCGCCGCACCGCGCCGCGGCTCGCCCCGAGGTAGTACGCCGACGCCGCGCCCTCGACGGCGCCCGCGACCGCGAGGTGGGCCAGGTAGACGTGGTGGACCGCGATCGCGACGGCGACGCTGCCGAGGGCGGCCGACTGGATCAGGGAGCTGACGACCATGATGCTCCGGCGCGGCCGGCTGTCCGCGGTGACGCCCGCGGGCAGCAGCGCGGCCAGCATCGCGATCAGCTCGGCGCTGCCGACCAGGCCGGCCCGGGTGGCGGACCCCGTGACGAGCAGCACGAGCAGCGGGTAGGCGATGGCGGACATCTGGTTGCCGACGCTGGAGACCGCCTGCCCGCTCCACAGCAGGGCGAAGTCGCGGTTGCGGCTCAGCGGCGGCAGTGTCTCGCCGGACTGCTCGGCGGTGAGGTTCTCGGTGGCCATGGGGCCGCCTTCCTGTCCATCCGGGGGATCGGAACGCACGTATTCGCTCGCCGCTCGGCCGTCGCTCGGCCCGCGGCGCCCGCTCAGGCCCCGCGCGGCGGCGGCCTCACAGCGAGCAGCAGGGGCGTGCCCAGTGCGTGCTCCGGGTGCATGCGCAGGAGCGTCAGGACCGTGCCGGCGATCCCGGTCATCAGCCCCGGGGCGCCAGCCTCGACCGCGGGGATCCCGGCGGGCGCGGCCTGTTCCAGCCGGTCGAGGAGGCTCGCCTCGGCGTCGGCCTGCGCCGGAACCGGCAGGTCGGGCGCGAGGCGGCGGGCCGCCTGCCGGAACTCCCATTCGCCGCACGCACCGTGGCACAGCGAGCGCCCTCGGCCGAGGGAATCGGACCGCGCCCGATCGACGGCGGCCGCGGCGCGGCGCACGAGGTCCAGATGCCGGCGCTCGCCGGTCATCGAGTAGATGTCGCAGGCGGCCAGTCCGATCCCGGCCGCACCGGTGCACCACGCCGGGTCGGCGGCGTGAGCCTGGGGCGAGGCCTGATTCAGGTGCGCCGCCGCCGGTCCGTCGAAGGCCCGCGCGGCGGCCGAGCGCCATCGTGCGCGGTCCGCGTCGTCGCCGGCCTCGCCGGCGGCGAGGCGGTACAGGGACCAGCCGATCCCGGGCGTGCCGCGCGCGAAGCCGCCGCCGGGCTCTGCCCGCTGTGCGGCGAGGCGGTCCCCGGCCGCGCCGGCCGCCGCGAGCCAGGCGTCGCGGCCGGTCGCCTCGGCGAGGTCGAGCAGCGGCCTGACCGCTCCGGAGAGTCCGTCGGACCACGTCGGATCCGTCGCGCTCCGCGGCGTCGACGGCTCGGACCGCCTCCCGATCCGGCGCGACAGCAGGGCTGCGCGTGCCTCGGCCCGGTCGAGCAGCGCGCCGTCCCCGAGCAGCCGAGCGAGCGTGATCCACGTCCAGACCTGGCCGGCCAGGCCGGTGAGCGCGCCCACCGAGAGGGAGGCGCGTCCCTGATCCTCCACTTCGATCAACGTGGCGAGCGCACCGTCCACCAGGTCGGCGAGTCCGGATACGGGTTCGGCCCGTCCCGCGCGCGCCTCGTGCAGGTATCCGGCGAGGCAGACCGTCACACCGGACTGGCCGCTGTACAGGTCCGCGTCGAGGGCGCGCACGGCCCAGCCGGCCCCGCCCAGGACGGGTCCGATCCAGGTCGCCGATCCGTCCCGGCCGTGGATCGCCGTGTCCCGCAGCGCGCGGATCCCGGCCGCCGCCAGCGCGAGGCGCCGCGGCTCGACGCCGTCGCCGCGCCCGTGCTGTCCGGGTGCGCGCTTGGGTCCGTGCCCGCGTTGTTGCCCGCGTCCGGGTTCGACGGGACCGCTCGTCTCGGCGGCGCCGCGCGGCTTCGCGTGGTGGTCGCGAAAGACGCCGGCCAGCGCGAAGCGGATGAGCCCGGCCTCGAGTTCGAGGTCTGCGGCACGCCAGCCGTCGACGGCGTCCGCGAGCTGCCCGGGGTCGAGGCGGAAGGTGAACACGGGGGTGTCGCCGTCCAGGAGCTCGGCGATCTCGGCGTCGATCCCGGCCTGGTCGCACGGCGCGACCGGGTTCGCGCGCGCGTGCCGGCGAAGGGCGGCCCGCGCGAGCTCGACCGCCTTCGCCTCCTCGTGCAGCGCGGACGGGTGCCAGAGCATCTCGCGGATGTCCCCGTAGACCCGGGTGGAGCGCACGACCTGCCGGAATTCGAGGCCGAGGAAGGGCTTGAGCGCGTCCGCGAGCTCGCCGTCCCGGTCCATCCGGCGCAGCCGCCCGCTCAGCTCGAGGAAGCCCTCCGCCATGCACTGCCAGTAGCGCTCCGGCCGCGGCTCGCGGCTCGGGTGGTTGCGCCCGGCCGGGAGCGTGATCCGGACGCCGGCCAGCCGGGCGCCGTCCGTGCCGCCCTCGACGATCGTCGGGATCGAGAGCTCGGGCTGCTCCCCGGGCAGCCCGCCGGCGGCGGAGCGTTCGATCCCTGACAGCAGGCCGACGCGCGTCGGCAGCAGCCCGGTGCGCAGGACCGTGCGGCGCAGGATCCGCGCCGCGGCTGCCGCGGCCCCGTCGCCGTCCGGGGTGGTCGGCGGTACCTCGGGTGCGAACAGCGTCTCCGCGTCGACGACCACCGGGATCGGGCCGTTCGCCACGATGTTGTCCGCGTGCAGGTCGATGCCGCCGACGAGCCGCATCACGGCGAGCCACCGGCCGAGGCCGCGGTAGAAGTCCGCCGTTTCGGCGTCGTCGGCGCAGTACCTGTGTGGCACGAACTCGGTCCAGCCGTAGCCGTCCCGGGTGACGGTCCGCGGGGTCCTGATCCGGCCGGGCCCGGGGAGCGCCGCCGCGAGGAGGTCGTCCAGCACGCGGTCGGCGTCGAGCGGCCGGGGCTTGTACATGACGGTGCCGCCGGTGAAGTCGAGCCGTGCGACGGTGTGGCCGCCGCGGTGCGGGTCCCCGGCGCCCAGGGCGAGGGAGCGCAGGTCTCCGGCCGGCCCGCCGGTAAGGCGGGCGAGCCGCGGCCGGTCCGCGACGAGGCGCTCGGCGAGCGCGGTGGCCGCCCCGACGAGATTGGCCCCGGCCGCGTCGATCCGGCGTCGCAGGGTCGGATAACGCTCGTCGAGGTGGCCGCGGAAGGCGGGGGAGGCGGCGAGTTCGAGGAACGCCTGCCAGCGTCCCGGGCCGTCCTGCGCGCCGAGGCGGCCGCCCAGCGACGCTGCGTGCAATTCGAGCAGGAGCGCGCGGTTCAGCCTGAGCTGTGTGGTGTCGAGCAGGCACCGGTTGGCGGCGGCGAAGATCGTCTGGGCGTCCTGGCCGGGCAGGCCGACGACGGCTGAGAGCCGGTCGCGCAGGAGGGCCGTCGTGGTCGAGGCGAGCGCCGCGGCGGGATGGGCGAACCAGCCGGCCGCCGGATCGTCGTCCGGCGCGGCCGGGGTTTGCCCATCCCGCGAATTCATCGGTGCGGTCGTCAGACGGCGACTGCGTGCAGCGCGCTGTCCGTGGAGAAGGAATCGGTGGAGAAGGAATCGGTCGAGAACGAGTCGGTCGAGAAGGAGTCCGTCGAGAACGAGTCCGTCGAGAACGAGTCCGTCGAGAACGAGTCGGTCGAGAACGAGTCGGTGGAGAAGGAATCCGTCGAGAAGGAGTCCGTCGAGAACGAGTCGGTCGAGAAGGAATCGGTCGAGAACGAGTCCGTGGAGAGGGAATCGGTCGAGAAGGAATCCGTGGAGAAGGAATCCGTCGAGAAGGAGTCGGTCGAGCGGGAGTCGTGCGTGCCGCCGTCGAAGACGGCGCCGGAGTACAGCGGACCGGCCGGGTTCGGCCTGCCCTCGGCGCTCGTCGCGCCGTGGAGCCAGGCGGCGACGATCTTGTCGTGACTTTCGGTGGTCATCGGTTTCCTTTTTCGCAGACCTGAAGTACCGGAGACGGGCATGGTGCCTCGAACTGAACAGCCGTGCGATGGAGCGTTTCCAGGCGGCGGGAGACCACCGCGCTGGGAGGTCGCCCCGCGCCCGGTCCTCGATCCGCGACGATCCGTGCGCACCAGACCCCGGGGCCTAGCGACCGTTCACGACCGCGGGCGAGAACAGTGCTCTGGTATGCGTGGGTGCGGCGTCGTAGAAGAAGCCGACCAGCCTGCGCAGCCGGCCGTCCGCGATCTCGGCGAAGCTCACCCCGCCGCCGATCACGGCCCCGTCCGAGCCGCACATCTCCCAGGCGTACCAGACGAATTCGTTGTGCATGAGCGCGTCGCCGACCCGCCGGAACGACAGGTGCGGCGCGGCCCGCCGGACCTCGCTCACCATGTCCTCGATCTGCCCGCGGCCGAGAGCCCGCGTCCGCGGGTCCACGTACTGCGCGTCGTCCGTCCAGATCCGCTCGACCAGGGCATGGCGGGACGCCTGGTCCGTCGTGTTCCACATGGCGAAGTACTGGTCCAGCAGCGCGGTCGCATCGTCGACCTCGTCCATGTCCTCCACGTCGGCCTCCCTCGCTGTCGTCGCAGTGGCCTTATCGGGCAGGCGGCCGGTCAGCCGGCGAGCCAGGCGATGATGCGTTTGCCGACGTCCTCGGCCTGCTCCAGGTGGAGGAAGTGGCCCGCGGCGGGCACGTACTCCATGTGCGATGCGGGGGAGAGGCTGGCCGGCGTGCTGCGCACCGTGTCCGGAGAGAGGCAACCGTCCGCCTCCCCGTGGAGGTAGAGCGTGGGCTGAGGTGCGACTGCGCCGACCGCGTCCTGCTCGGCCGCGTACCGGGGATCGTGCCGCGACGGGTCGAACAGGGCGCGGTAGTAGCCGATCGCCGCGGACAGCCTGCCCGGCCCGGCAAGCGACCGGGCCACGTATTCGAGGTCTTCGGTGGCGTCGTAGCCGGGCGACCAGTCCGCCCACAGGCCTCTGATGAACGCCGCGTCCTCGCCGCCGACTACGCGTTCCGCGATCGGCAGCTGGAACAGGAACAGGTAGAACGACCGTTTCACCTGCGCGTAGTCGGCGAACGCGCCGAGCGTCACGCGTGGCGGCGGCACCGCGAGCGCCACGATGCGACGCCACCGCTCCGGGGCGAGCGCGCCGGCGCCATAGGCCGCCAGCGCCCCCCAGTCGTGGCCGACCAGGACTGCGTCCTCGCCGCCGCCCAGCGCCTCGTGCAACGCGATCGCGTCCGCGACGAGCGCGCCGGTCTGGTACGCCCCGTCCGCCGGTACGGCCGTGGGCGCATAGCCGCGCATGAACGGCGCGACCGCGTGGTAGCCGCTGTCGGCGAGAGCGGGCAGCAGGTGCCGCCACGTGTGCGCGGTGTCCGGAAAGCCGTGCAGACACAGGGCGAGCGGCCCGGTCCCGGCCTCCAGCACCCCGAACTCGAGGCCACCCGCGCTGACGGTGCGCTGCTTGACGGTCACAGGATCCAAGGTAGAGCTCGAACTCGCGGATTCCGCCGGAAGTGGCAGCATCCTGTCATAACGGCCGGTCCGCGGCACCAGCGCATTAGGGTCCGATCACGGTGGCCGCCGGTGCGCCCGCAGGCCCGCGCGCCGTCCGGGCCGGCCCCGCCCAGGACCCGAGAGGAGACCGGAGTGTACGACGCGATCGTCGTCGGCTCCCGCTGTGCCGGAGCGCCGACCGCCATGCTGCTCGCCCGCCAAGGACACAGGGTGCTGATGGTGGACCGGAGCACCTTCCCCAGCGACACGGTCTCCTCGCACTACCTGCACGGGGCCGGCCTGGCGAAGCTGGCCGAGTGGGGGCTGCTCGACCGGCTGCTCGCCACCGGCTGCCCGCGCATCACCAGACTGACCTTCGGCATCGACGACGGCTCCCGGTCCGTCTGGTTCGACGAGCCGATGCCGCCCGCGGCCGGGATGGAGTTCGGGCTCGCCCCGCGGCGCACGATCCTGGACAAGCTGCTCGTCGACGCCGCCGTCGACGCCGGAGCCGAGCTGCTCGAGGGGTTCACCGTCGAGGACGTGCTGCGCGACGGCGAGCGGGTCACCGGCGTCAGCGGACGCCGGCGCGGCGGCGCGGCCGAGCAGATCGCCGCACGGATGGTGGTCGGCGCCGACGGCGTCCGCTCGGTCGTCGCGGAGAAGGTGCACGCGCGCGAGTACGACACGGCGCCGGCGGGCACCGCGTACTGGTACACCTACTGGGCCGACACGGACTTCGAAGAGTTCGTATTCACCCGGGAACCCGGGCGGCTGCTCTTCATCGCGCCGACCCACGACCGCCTCGCGATGGTCATGATCGGCGTTCGCAACGACGCCTTCGCCGAGTTCCGCGCCGATGTCGAGGGAAACTACCTGCGCGCCCTGGACCGCTTCCCCGAGCAGGCCAAGCGCGTGCGCGCGGGGCGCCGGGTCGAGCGGTACTCGGGCAGCCGGCTCACCCGCCACTGGCTGCGCGAGCCGTACGGGCCGGGCTGGGCCCTGGTCGGCGACGCCGGTTATCACCGCGATCCGATCGTGGGCGTAGGAATGACCGACGCGATCGTGCACGCGGGCGAACTGAGCGCGGCGCTGCACGAGGTCCTCTCCGTCGGCGCGGGACCGGCCCCGGATCCGGCCTCTGATGCGGCGCTCGCCGCCTTCCACGACTGGCGGGACCGGAGCGTGCGCGCCACCTACGAGTACTCGATGCGGATATCGACCCTCGAAGCCCTGCCCCCGGAGCTGATGACGGTCGTCGCCGCGCTCGAGCACGTCCCCGCGCAGCGCGACCGCTTCCTGCGCATCTTCGGCGGCGAGGTGGACGTGCGGGAGTTCTTCTCTCCCGAGAACTGCCAGTTGATCCTCGCCGAGGCCGCGCGACGCCCGTCCGCCTAGTGCCCTGGCACGCTACCTTTGCTAGCACTCCACGGCTGCGGCGGCGCTGCAGTACGTGCGGTCGTAGCGCAGCAGCGGCTCGCCCTCGCCGATGCGCGCGTCGAGCACGGTGCCGACCAGCAGCAGGTGGTCGCCCACGGCGATGCGGTCGGCCATGGCGCAGCGCAGGAGCGTGACGGCATCGGGCAGGTACGGCTCGCCGGTGTCGGGCCAGCGCGGCAGCGGGTGGCCCGCGAAGCGGTCGATGCCGCTGGTCGCGAACCGGTCCGCGAGCCGGGACTGACCGGCGCCGAGCACGCTGACGGCGAAGCCGGCCGCCGCGCGGAACGCCGCGTGGCAGCTCGACGTCAGGGACAGGCCCACGCCGACGAGCGGGGGATCCAGCGAGAGCGAGCAGACCGAGCTGGCGGTGAACCCGTACGGCACGCCGCGCTCGTCGAGTGTGGTGACCACCGCGACCGGGCCGGCCACCCGGGCCATGGCCGACCGGAACCGGCGCAGGTCGATCGGCTGCGGCGCGGCCGGACCCGCCGACCCGGACCCTGACCCCGCTCCGGACTCGGACTCCGCCTCGGAGGTGGACCCGGACCCGGGCGCCCGCAGGCCGGCTGCCATCACAGATCCCTGACGCGCGGGACGACCTCGTCGATGAACAGCCGCAGGCTGCGCTGCGCCACGTCCCCGGACACCGCGCCGAAGTCCACCTGCGCGATCAGGCCGTCGGCCCCGGTCACCTCGTGGAAGGCGCGGATCTGCTCGGCGACCCGTTCCGGCGAGCCGAAGAAGCCGCTGCCCTGCCGGCGCCACTCGGACGGGGTGAACTTCCGCAGGGTATTGATCATCCCGGTGTACGTGGGGTAGTCCTTCGAGGCCACCCCGTTCCAGCACTCGGCCGAGTCCTCCCACACCTTCCAGTAGTGGGTGAGGTATTCGTCTCCGGTGCGCTGGGCCTGTGCGTCGTCGGCCGAGACGAACACCGGCAGGCTCGCGACGGCCTGGGACCGCCGGTCCGGTCCGTGCTGCGCGGCGGCGAAGGCCTTGCGGTAGACCGCGATCTGCTCGGCGACCATCTCGGGCGGCGAGACCATCGGCGTGCACAGCAGGCCAAGGCCGAGTTCCCCGGTGCGGATGAAGCTCTCCTCCGCGCGGACGGCGGCCGCCCACAGCGGCGGGTGCGGCGACTGGACCGGACGCGGCAGGATCGTCGCGTCCTGATAGCTGAAGTACGGCCCGTCCTCGGTGACCTTCTCCTCGGTCCACAGCCTGATCATCGCCCCGACCACGGCGTCGTAGCGGGCCCGGCTCTCGTCCAGGCTGACGCCGAAGGTGTCGAACTCGTACGGCAGGTAGGCCCTGGCGACCCCGAGGTCGAGCCGCCCGCCGCTCATCGCGTCGACCATGGCCGCGTGGGAGGCCAGCTCGACCGGGTGGTGGAAGACCGGCAGCACGCAGCCCGTCATGAGCCTGATGCGCCCGGTGCGGGCCGCCACCGCGGCGAGGAAGGTGAGCGGGCTCGGGCAGTAGCCCCCGTACGGGTGCAGGTAGTGCTCGGTCATCTTGACCCAGTCGAGGCCGGCCTCGTCGGCGATCACGGAAAGCCGCAGTGCGTCGGCGTAGTAGTCGGCCGCAGCCTTCGTTCCTGGCGCCGCGTCGGGAACGAAGGAGATTCCGAGCTTCATGCTTCCCTCCGGAGGATGGCCCGGCCGGTCCGGAAACCGGGCGCGGGTGCGCGATACGCACGAGTCTGCCGAGCGCTGCCGCCCGGCCGCCGACTCTGACAGGAAGCTGACAAAGGTGCGCCCAGGGGGACGGGACCGGCGCCGACGACGGTGACGCTGCGTCACGAGGAGGGCCGCAGGACCGTCACCAGACGTGACGGGCGGCAGCTAGCTGTCGATCCCGGCCGATTCCCCGCGCCCTGTGCCAGTCTCGCTCTCACGCCGCTATATGAGAGGACGAATACACGTGGAGACAGCGCCGGAACAGACGACCGCGTGGCGCGTGGAGGTCCGCCGGATCGTCTGCGACATCCTCGAGATCGAGCCCGCCGAGCTGACCCCGACCAGCCTTTTCAAGGAGCAGCACGACGCGGACTCGCTGCGCGCGATCGAGATTTTGGCCGCCCTGGAGCGTGAGTTCGACATCACCATAGAGCAGACGGATTTGAGCGCGATGGTGAACCTGGAGGGCGTGTACGCGGTCGTCGCCAGCGCCGCGGGTTGGGACTGACGGTGGGCGGCTCGACCACTCGGAGTCTGACGAAGGCCGGGGCCGGCGCGGCCGCCCCGCCGCCCGGCCGCCGCGTCGTGGTCACCGGGTTGGGCGTGGTCACCAGCGTCGGGATCGGCGTCGGCGAGTTCCTGGCGGCGCTGCTGGCAGGGCGCAGCAACGTGCGGCCGCTGACCTCCTTCGACACCGCCGGCTTCGGCTACGCGAACGGCTGCGAGGTGGTCGGCTTCGATCCCGGCGCCTGGCTGCGCCGGTACCCGCCGCGAGAGCTGGGCCGGGCGACGCAGTTCTCGGTGGCGGCGGCGCGGATGGCGGTCGCCGACGCGGGTTTCGCGGAGGAGGCCGGGGGCGCGGCGCCGGTGCTCGCCGATCGCAAGACCCTGATCAGCATCGGCACCACCGACGGCGAGTCGCGCGACCTGGACCGCCTGGTCGCCGACCAGCTGGCGGACGGCGTCCGGCAGCTCGATCCCGTGGTGGCGCGCCGGGTGCCCGCCGGACGGCTGTCGGTCTGCGTCGCGCGCGAGCTCGGCCTGACCGACGTCGAGGCGGTCACCGTCCCCACCGCCTGCGCGGCGGGCAACTACGCGATCGGATACGGCGCCGACGCGGTGCGCGCGGGAGAGGTCGACGTCGCGCTGTGCGGCGGCGCCGACGCCGTGTGCCGCAAGACCTTCGCGGGCTTCTACCGGCTCGGCACGATCGCGCCGGAGCGGTGCCAGCCCTTCGACCGCGACCGCAAGGGGATCCTGACCGGCGAGGGGGCGGGAGTGCTGGTCCTGGAGAGCCTCGACTCGGCGCTCGCCCGCGGCGCGCGCATCTACGCCGAGGTGCTCGGCTACGGACTCAACTGCGACGCCTACCACCCGGTAGCGCCCGACCGCGACAGCGTCGCGCGCTGCATGGAGCTGGCGCACCGCAACGCGGGGATCAAGCCCGGCGAGGTCGACTTCATCTCGGCGCACGGCACCGGGACGAGGGCGAACGACGTCACCGAGGCCGCGGCCATCCGGCAGGTCTTCGGCGACCCGGCGCCGCCGACGGTCTCCATCAAGTCGATGATCGGCCACGCCATGGGCGCGGCGAGCGCGCTGGCCGCCGTCGCCTGCGCGCTGGCGCTGACGCACCAGTTCATCCCGCCGACGATCAACCACGAGCAGACCGACCCCGAATGCGGCCTGGACTGCGTGCCCAACACCGCCCGCCGCGCGCCGCTGACCGTGGTGCAGAACAACGCCCTCGCGTTCGGCGGCAACAACGCGGTGCTGATACTCAGCCGCCTGCGAGACGTGCGATGACCCGCCCAGGGCCGTGGTCCGTCCTCGGAGCGGGCGCCGTGGCCAGTATCGGGACAGGGGTCGCAGAGTTCTTCGACGCACTGTGCGCGGGCAAGCAGGGGCTCGCGCCGCTGCGCGGCTTCGACCCCGGGAACTACCGCTCCACCTCCGCCTACGAGATCGACGACCGCCCCGGCCCCGGTCGCGATGTGGCGGGCCGGGCCACCTCGTTCCTGCTCGCGGCGATCACGGAGGCGCTCGCCGACGCGGGGCTCGGCGACGAGCTCGGCGGCGAGATCCCCGTGCTCGTCGGGACCGGACTGCGCGAGCTGCGCTCGGCCGAGCTCTGGTCGCGCGGGCTGGCCGAGTGCGATCCGCGCCGCCTGCACTTCGGGGCCGCGCTGCGCGAGCGCTTCGGCGCCGTGGACACGCACACCTTCGCCAACGCCTGCTCGGCCTCGCTCTACGCGCTCGCGCTGGGCGCCGACCTGCTCGCGGCGGACGAGGCGGACACGGTCGTAATCGCGGGCGTGGACACGATCACCGAGAGCATGTTCGGGCTGCTGGACCGGGTGCACCCGCGGCCGGTGGACGCGGTCCGCCCCTTCGACCGGGACCGGCGGGGAGTGCTCATGGGGGACGGGGCAGCCGCCGTCGTGCTGGCGAGGGCGGGTCGTCCGCCCGCCGGGCCGGGCGGGCCGGCGGGCCGTCCACGGCGCGCCGAACTCGCTGCGGTCGCAGTCAACTGTGACGCTCACCACACCACCGCTCCCGACCGCGCGGGCATCGTCGCCGCGATGCGGGACGCGCACGCCCGCGCCGGGATCGACGCCGACGCGGTGGACCTGGTCGTGGCGCACGGCACCGGAACGCTCCTCAACGACGAGACGGAGGCCGACGCGCTGCGCGAGGTCTTCCTGGCAGACCAGGGCGCGGACGGCGCGGGCGGGCCGCTGGTGTCCGCGATCAAGTCGATGACGGGCCACACCTCCGGCGCCTCGGGCCTGCAGGGCCTCGTGGTCGCGTGCGAGGCGCTGCGCAGCAGCCGGGTGCCGCCCATCACAGGGCTTTTCGATCCCGTCGAGCAGGCGGCCGGGCTGCGCCTGGTGCGCGGGGCGCCGACGGCCGCCGAGCCGATGGACGTCGCCCAGGTCGAGGCCTTCGGCTTCGGCGGGGTCAACGCCGTCGCGATCGTCCGGAGCGCACGATGACAGGGTCCGCAATAGCCCGGGACGGAACCAGGCGGTCGCAGGGCATTGTGATCACGGCGGTCGGGACGGCTGTCGCGGGACTGGCCGACGCGGACGGGCTGCTCGGCTCCGGCAGCGCCGCCGAGGCCGAAGCGGACCGGTCGCCGGAGCCGGCGGCCAGGGGGCTGCGCTACAAGGACGAGGCCACCAGGCTCACCCTCGCGGCGGTTGCCGTCGCCCTGGAGCGCGCGGGGCTGCTGCGCAGTCCGGATCAGGGTGCTGCGGATCAGGGGATTGCGGACCGGCCCCGGTCCAGGGCGCCGGAGCTTGCCGTGCCGGGCGAGGCGGTCGCGACCGTGGTCAGCTCGAACTTCGGCAGCCTCGACACGGTGTGCCGGGCCGCGGCCACGATCGCCGCGCGCACGGTGACCGGGCTGAGCCCGATGGACCTGCCGAACGCCTCCAGCAACGTCGCCGCCTCCTCGGTGGCGATCCGGTTCGGGCTGCGCGGTCCCAACCTGACCGTGTGCAACGGGGCGACCTCGGGGCTGGACGCCGTCGCCTGGGGCCGCAGGCTGATCGAGTCGGGGCGGGCCCGCTGGGCGGTCGTGGCCGGGGTCGAGGTGGCCGACGACACGGTGCGGCGGCTGGCCGGTCCGGGCCGGCGCCTGTTCCACGGGGCCGTCGCCCTGGTGCTGTCCTCGGCCGAGGACGCTGCCGAGCGGGGCGCCCCGTCACTCGGACGCCTCGGCGGTTATCGGCGGGCCGCGAGCGTGGCGCGTTCGGTGCAGAAGGTGTTCGAGCACGAGGCGAACCTCTGGCTGATTCCGGAAGGCTTCGGCGGCGGTCCGCAGCCAGCCGAGCAGATCGCAGTGCTCGATCTCGCCGGGCGCTGGGGTGCGTCCTCGGGGGCGCTGGGCGTCCTGCAGTGCGCGGCGGCGACCGCCTGGTTCGCCCGCGGCCGCGGTCCGGCGGTGCTGGCCACGGCCGGCACCGGGGCGGACGGCGACGACGCGAGCGCCTCCCTGCTGCTCGCCGCGCCGGGAGCGCGGCCATGACCGGCCCTCAAACCACAGGAGCAGACCAGCGATGACAACCACCACCCCGATGCGGACCCCGATTCCGGCTCGGCCCGAGGCCGTACCGACGTCCGTGAGGCTGTACCCCCGCTATGAGGGATCGAATATCTGTACCTGGATCGGGTTCAAGCATGTGAACTACCTCGTCGAGGAGGCAGTACTCGACCACTACCGGCAGTCGGGCCGCCCGGCCAGGCTGCTCTACGAGGAGTACGGACTCTGCTTGGAGCTCGTGTCAATCGACACCCGCATCCTGCACGCCCTGCACATGGACGACCTGGTGACGGCGGTCGTCGAGCCGACTGCCGACGCAGGTGGCGCGGCTGACGCAGAGGCCTGTTTCAACGTCACGCTGTACGTCGAGCGGCCCGAGCCGGCCGGCGCACTCAAGGCCGCGGTGTCCAAGGTCCGCGCGGTCCTGCGCCGGGACCCCCGCGGCGGTCCGGCCGCGGCCACCCCGCGCGACCTGGACCGCTTCGTCACCGACACGATCGGCGCGGCCGCGGCCGCGGCCTCGGTCGCGGCCCCGGTCGCCACCTCCGGTGAGGACCCGGTGCTCGCCGGACTGACGGCCGGACGCAACGCCTTCGGCTGGCGGTGGCGGATGCCCTACTTCTACTGCCACTTCACCGAGCGGGTGCAGATGTCGGGCTACCTGCGGCTGATGGAAGAGGTCGTGGACCTGTTCCTGGCCGACCGCGGCGTGTCCATCAAGCGGCTGCTGGACGAGCAGCAGTGGATCCCGGTCGTGCCGCACAGCTCGATCGAGCTCGTCGGCGAGGCGCTGATGGAGGAGGACATCTACACGGTGTTCACCGTGGAGGAGATCTTCAAGGACGTCACCTACCGGTCCGCGATGAACTGCTACGTCTCGCGCCCGCAGGGGATCGTGCCGGTCGCCGCCGGGTCGATCACGCACGGATACGCGGTACTCGACGGCCGCCGCGACTGGCACCTGGTGCACTTCGACAAGCGGATGCTCGACGCGCTGCGCGGCGGCCACTGATGGAGCGGCCACTGATGGAGCGGGTGCTGGTGACCGGCATGGGAGCGGTGTCCTGCCTGGGCGCCGGGCTCGACGCCCTGTGGCGCGGCCTCGGGACCGCGCGCAGCGAGCCGGTGAAGATCGGCGATCCGCACGTGAACTGCGCGGTGCCGATCATGTACCGGATTCCGGACGACGCGGTGCCGCAGGGGCCTGCGAGCCACACCGGCGCGCCGCTCGGCCTGACCTCGAGGCTGGCGGCGACGGCCGCGCGCGAAGCGGTACTGGACGCGGCGGTGCGGCCCACCGATCCGTCCCGGGTCGCGGTCGTGGTCGGCACGGCGATGGGCGACCACCGGCTGCGCGAACAGCGCCGCGCCGCCCGGCTCTTCCCGCCGGACGCGGACCGGGCGTCACGCGGCGCCGTCGCGGAGCCGGCCGCCGAGGACTGCACCGACTACGTCGCGGCGGCCGTGGTCGCGGAGGAACTGGGCGGCCACGGCCCGGTCACGGTGGTCGCCAACGCCTGCGCCGCGAGCGGATACGCCGTCGCGATCGCGGCCGACATGATCCGCTCGGGGGAGGTGGACGTCGCCCTGGTCGGCGGAGCGGACTCGTACTCGCGCGTCGCCCTGGCCAACTTCAACCGGATGGGCGCCATCGACCCGGAGCGCTGCCGGCCCTTCGACGCGCGCCGGAAGGGCACCGTGTTCGGCGAGGGGGCGGCGTTCGTGGTGCTCGAGGCCGAGTCCCACGCCGAGCACCGCGGTGCCACCCAGGTCTACGCGCGGGTCCGGGGCACCGGCTGGAGCTGCGACGGCTACCACCTGACCGCCCCGGAGCCCGGCGGCGCACAGATCGCGGCGGCGATGCAGCGGGCGCTGGCCGAGGCCCGCGTCCGACCGGACGAGGTGGCGTGCGTCGTGCCGCACGGCACCGGCACCGAGCTCAACGACATCGTGGAGAGCGAGGCGCTGCGCGCGGTCTTCGGCGGGCACTGCGAGGACCTGCCGCTGTACAGCGGCAAGGCGATGCTCGGCCACACCGCCGGGGGCGCCGGGGCGTTCTCGGTGATCATCGCCGCGATGATCCTGCGGCACGGAGCGGTGCCGCCCAATCGTCCGCTGGACGGGCCGGACGAGCGCTGCCCGGTCTGGCTGCCGGACCGCGCGCAGCCGGTCGCGGGCCGGTACGCCCTGGCCAACGCCTACGCGTTCGGCGGCAACAACGTCTCCGTGCTGCTCGAAACGGTGTCTATGGAAGGGAGGCCGTCGTGACGGCCACCGGGTTGCGCGGGGAGGTGGCGGTCACCGGGATCGGCGTCGCCGCGCCCTGGGGCGACGACCCGGCCGGGGCGGTGGCCGGGGGAGGGCTGCCGGCGCCCTGCGTGGCCGACGCGCCCGGTGAGAACTGGTTCGACGTGCGAACTCAGCTGGCCCCGCGCGGCTACAAGTACCTGCCGCCCGCCTGCCAATACCTGCTCGCGGCGGCGAAGCGCGCCTACGCGGGACCGGCCGGGGCGGACGGGCCGGACCCGACGAACGTCCCGGACGTCCCCGACGTCCCGCACGCCCCCACCGGATCAGGGCTCGGAGTCGTCATCGGCACCAACCGCGCCTGCTCCGGCGTGCACGCCGCGATGGACCACACCGTGCTCACCGCCGACGCGGACCTGCTCAGCCCCGCCCTGGCCCCGTTCTTCTCGATCAACGTGGTGGCCAGCCGGCTGTCGATGGAGCAGGGGTGCCGGGCCTTCAACCTCACCCTCACCTCACCGGCGGTGGCCGGGCTCGAATCGCTGCAGGTCGCCGCCAGATCCCTGGCGCTCGGCCGGGCCGACGCGGTGCTCGCCGGGGCGACCGAGGCCGCAGTGGCGCCCCCGGACGCGGACGGACAGCGCGTCGAGGCCGGGTCCGCCGTGCTGCTGCTCGAACGGCCCGAGTCCGCCGCGGCCCGCCGCGCGCCGGTGTTCGGGACGTGCCGGAGCAGGGCCGTGTTCGTGCCGCCGCACCGGCCGGACACGGCCCGCGCGGCGATCGCCGCCGTCTACGAGGACCTGGGGCCGGACACGCCCACGAACCTGTTCGGCGACGGGTCGCCCGTGGCCGAAGCGGTGGCTCGCGCCCTGGGCGAACTCGGCGGCGCGGTCACGGTGCTGCCGCTCGGTTCCGGCTGCGTCGGCCCGGCCTGGCACGTCGCCGGGCTGCTCGCCGCGGGTGGCGGGCCGACCCTGGTCGCCGTGGCCCACCGGGCCGGCAACGTCGTGCTGACCTCGGTCCGCCCCGCGCCCGGCCACCCGGGGAGGCCGTGATGCTCGCGTCGTTGAAGGGCTCCTGGTGCCTGGTGCTCGGCGCCTCCAGCGGGATGGGCCGGGCCGTCGCGCTCGCGGCGGCAGCCGAGGGCGCGCACGTCGTCGGCGTGCACTTCGACACCGCCTCCGCGCAGGGCCAGGTGGACGAACTGCTCGAAACCCTGCGCGGCCACGGGGGCGAGGCGCACCTGGTCAACGCCAATGCGGCGAACCCCGCGGTGCGCGAGCGGCTGATCGGGCAGCTGGCCGAGCTGTGCGGGGCCGACGGGATCAGGGTGTTCGTGCACTCACTCGCCTTCGGCAGCCTGGCGCCGTACCTGCCCGGGGGCGAGGCCCCCGAGGTGACCGCCCGTCAGATGGAGATGACGCTCAACGTCATGGCGCACAGCCTCGTCTACTGGACCCAGGATCTGTACCGGGGCGGGCTCCTCCGGCAGGGCGCACACATCTACGCCCTGACCAGTGCCGGCAGCGTCAAAGTGGCCCCGAGCTACGGTGCGGTGTCGGCGGCCAAGTGCGCGCTCGAATCACACGTCCGCCAGCTCGCGCTCGAACTCGCTCCGCACGGGATCGCGGTGAACGCGCTGCGGGCCGGCGTCACGCCCACCCCGGCGCTGCGCCGCATCCCAGGGCACGAAGATCTCATCCGCCGCACGCTGCAGGCCAATCCGCACGGGCGGCTGACCACCCCCGAGGACGTCGGCGAGGCGGTAGTCCTGCTATCGCAGACCACGTCCTCGTGGATCACCGGCAACGTGATCGGAGTCGACGGAGGCGAGCTGCTGCCGTGAAGGGAACCGGATCCGGATGAACTGGCTCGCCTGGACCGGGCTGGTCCTCGCAGGTGTGGTGGTGGCCGCGCTCGCCGGCGCGGTCGGCGTGATCGTGCGCCGGGCCTGGCAGGCGGCCTACCGGATGCTCCATCCGCGCGACGGCGCCGCGCCGCCGGACGGTCAGCAGTCTGCTGCAGCGAGGTCGGGCGGCGTACCGTCCGCGGCCGTTCTTCGCGACGGATTAGGCACGCTGGACCTGCGTATCCGTTCCAGCCTCGACGGCACCGAGCTCGCGGTGTCCTTCGTGCCCGGCCAAGGACCGCACGTCGTCGTGGTGGCCCACCCCCTCGGGCAGGACCGCGGCTGGATGGCCGGACATGTCCGGGTCCTGCATCAGGCCGGATACCACGTCGTCGCCTACGACCAGCGCAACCACGGCGAGAGCGGGGACGACCCCGCGGCCTTCGGGCGCGCGCGGGCCACCTCCGGCGACCTCGAGGACGTGATCCGTCTCGCGGCGGCCCGCCCGGAGTGCGCCGGGGGCCGGATCGGCCTGTTCGCCATGTCCTTCACCTGCTGGCCGGCCTTCGGCTTCGCGACCCGTCCCGGGCTGGTCGACGCAGTGGTCTGCGACAGCGGTCCGGCTCTCGGCCTGGCCGGCTCCTTCGGCCGCGCCCTCGCGCTGCGCAGGCCGTTGCTGCCGCGGGAGCTGCGCGCCGCGATCCCGTACCGGGCCTTCCACGCCGCGTTCCGGCTCTGCGCGGTGCGGATGCTCGGAGCCCGTGGCTGGCCGCCCGCCGCCGACCGGGTCCGCGTCCCGGTGCTGATCATCGCCGGGGAGGGCGACCCGCTGATCCCGGTGCGCGAGCTGAGGGCGACCGCCGACCGATACCGGCGGGCAGAACTCTGGGTGGCCCCGCGGGCCAAGCACAACCGGGCGCTGCGCGTGCACCCCGACGAGTACGCGGCGCGGGTGGCAGCCTTCTTCGACGGAGTGTTCGCGGCCGGACCGGCCGCCGTACGGGCGGGGCGAGATGGCTGACTTCCTGCTGGTGGAGACCCAGGGACTCTGGTCGGGTCCCGGAGCGGACCGGCTGGCCCGGGACGCCGGCGCGCTCGCCGCGGCCGGCCACCGGGTGGCGCTGTGGCTGGCCGGGGACGCGGTCGACGGCGCCCTGCGCCCCGGTCCCGCGCTGGCCGGCCTGCCGCTGCTCGGCGCCGAGGTCTGGGCGGACGCGTTCTCGCTGGAGCAGCGCGCGCTGGCCCGCGCCGACCTGCCCGGCTGGGTGCAGGCCACGGACCTGCCGCGGGTCGCCGACGCGATCCTGGAACCGGACCTGAGGGTGGTGTGGCATTGAGCGCCCGGCCGGCCGAAAGCGACGTGCTCCTCGTACTCACCGCCGCCCCCTACGCGTCCGACACTGTGACGACCGTGCTGCGGCTGACCGACGCGCTGCTGCGCGCGAAGGCCGCCGTGCGCGTGTGGAGCTGCGGATACGCAACGATGCTCACCCAGCGCGTGCTGGGCGAGGCCAAGCCGCGGGACGTGACGGACCTCGCGCGCAGCCATCCCACGACCCTGACACTCGTCGCAGGGCTGCTCGCCGCGTATCCGGACACGCTGTCATGGGACGTGTGCGCCTTCTGTAGCGGTGACCGCGGCGCTTCCGAGCACCTGCCGCCGGTCCGCGTGCGGCCCTCGTCCCGCCTCGCGCACGCCGTCGCGCATGCCGGCAAGACGATTTACATCGGGGGGGCGTGAGCATGGCGCAGACCTGGACCGGACCGCTGCGGATGCCCGGCAGGCCTCTGCCGGCCGGGCCGATTCCCCAGGCACCCGGCCGGTACCTCGCCGTCATCGAACGCGGATACCGGGGTTCGGCCGAGGTGCAGTTCTGCGATCTCGGCCACCTCTCGCGAGGTCTGCACAGCCAGTTGGGCGGCCTGGACGTGGCGCTGCGCGGCTCGGCCGTCACCTTCGCCGTGTCGGCGCCCCCGGTTCCCGCGCTGCGGATCGCGGACCGGCTGCTCGACGCGCCGCCAGACCAGCGCCGCTCGGTGCGCGGCCTGCTCGCCGACGGGGCGGTGGTCTATGTCGACGAACCGGACCTGCGCGCCCTCGGCCTGCCCGCCGGGCGGCTGCTGCCCGGCGTGACCTGCCTGGACACCTCCGTGCTGACGGACCGGTGGCCCGACTACCGAGGGGTGTGGTTCCTGTGAGCACGCCGACTGTGATCACCGACTGGTCCGCGATCTCGCCGTTCGGGTCGGGATCCGCGGCGTTCCGCGGCGGCATGCGCGCCCGGCGCCCGGCCACGGCTCCGGTCGATCCCGGACTCGGCGAGCAGCCCATGGACACGGCCGGGCTGGTGCCGCACTTCGACGCGCGCACCGCGCTCGGCCGCGCGAACACCCGCTCGATGGATCGCGCGACCGCGCTCGCGGTGGCGACCGTCGGCCTGATGCTCAAGCGGTCCGGCCCCGACGCGACGGCTGCGCCGCCCGAGGGCGCGGAAGCGGGAGCGGGCCCGAGTGCGGACGGGAACATCGGGCTCGTACTCGGCACGAGCAACGGCAGCGTGCACAGCATGATGGGCTTCACCCGCGACTCGATGACCATGCGGCGTCCGTACCACGTCGATCCGGCGCGGTTCCCGAACACCGTGATGAACTGCGCGGCCGGCCGGTGCGCGATCCAGTACGGCCTGCGCGGACCCAACACCACCATCGCCGGCGGCCACGCCACCGGACTGCTCGCCCTGAACTACGCCGTGCGGCTGCACCGCTGCGGCCACGCGCAGACCCTGCTGTGCGGCGCGGTGGAGGAGTACTCGGCGAACCGGGCCTGGCTCGAATGGCACGCGCACGCCGGGTCCGATCACGCCGCGCCCAATCAGAACCATGACTCCGACGCCGGCGCGCTGCAGCCCCTGGGCGAGGGCTGCGCCGCCTTCCGGCTCGAATCGCCGCAGGCCGCGCGGGACGGCGGACGACCGGTACGTGCCGAGCTGCTGGCCCTGGAGTTCGGCGTGTCGGGCGACGGCCACCCGCCGCAGGACGTCCTCGCGCGCTGCCTGAAAGCGGCGTTCGCCGCCGCCGGCGCCGACCCGGCGGACCTGTGGGCCGCGGCCCCGGCCGGCTACCACGACGAGCGGGGCGGGCAGGAGCGGGCCGCGCTGGACCGGCTCCTCGGCCCGGGGCGCCGGCGGCTGGACCCGGTCGGCGAGCTGATCGGGGACACCTCCGCCGCGTCGGCGTGCTTCCAGCTCGCGGCCCTGCTCGCCGAGGCCGAACGCGACGGCGCCTCGGCCGGGCGGCTCGGCCTCGTCACGACCATCGACCGGGAGGGACTGGCGGGATGCGCGCTGCTGCGACTGGCCTGACTCCCGACGCCGACCCCGACCCCGACCAGCCAGACCCGAACCAGCCAGACCCGAACCAGCCAGACCCGAACCAGCCAGAGACCCGGAGGCCATCGACATGCCCCAGACCATCGTGGACAGGGAAGAGCTGCGCGCCGCCCTCGCCGACATCCTCGACATCGACATCGCCCAGATCGCCGACGGCACCCAGTTCACGGCGGAGCTCGGGATCGACTCGCTGATGGCGCTCGAGCTGCTGGTGGAGCTTGAGCGCCGGTACGGCGTGCGGATCGCCGAGGACCGGCTGCGCGAGATCACCTCGCTCGAGACCGCCCACGCCCTGCTGGTCGCCGAGCTCTCGGGGACCTGATGCCCGCCCCCGTCGACTACGCCACGCCGCTGGCCGGCCCGATCACGGTGCTCGAGCACGGCGACGACTTCGTGGTGGCCGCCCTGCGGGTCGAGGCCGGCGATCCGATCTTCGCGGGACACTACCCGGGCCACCCCGTCTACCCGGGCCTGTGCCTGGTGGAGTACGCGCATCGCAGTGCGCTGGCAGGAGCCTCGCTGCTCGGCCGCGAGCTCGAGCTGGTGGAACTGGAGGCGGCCCGGTTCCACCGCCCGGTGCACCCCGGGGACCTCGTCACCGCCGACCTCCGGTTCACGGAGCACGACGAGGGCTGGCGCTGCGCCGCGCGGCTGCACGACGGCGACGCGGAAATAGCCTTCATCCGACTGCGTTACCGGAGCCCGCGATGAGCGAACGCGACAGACCGGTCGCCGTGGTCAGCGGCGGATCGCGCGGCATCGGGCGCGCCGTGGTGCGCAGGCTCGCCCAGGACGGCTACGACGTCGCGCTGTGCTACCGGGACCGGGCCGACGAGGCGGGCCTCGCCGCGAAGGAGGCCGCGCAGTTCGGCGCGGCGACCCTGGTCCGGCAGGTCGACGTGACCCGGTTCGACGACTGCCGGGACCTGGTCGAGGCCGCCGAGGGCGAGCTCGGCCCCGTCGCCGCGCTGGTCGCCTCGGCCGGGATCGTGCGCGACGCGCCGCTGGCCCTGATGACGCCCGAGGACTGGGACGCGGTCGTGGACACGAACCTGACCGGCACCTTCAACCTCTGCCGGGCCGCGGTCTTCCCGATGATGAGGCGCAAGGCGGGCGCCGTGGTCACCCTGTCGTCTGTCTCCGGCGTGTACGGGAACGCCGGGCAGGCGAACTACAGCGCGGCCAAGGCCGGGATCATCGGGTTCAGCAGGGCCCTGGCGAAGGAGGTCGGCCGGTTCGGGATCCGGGTGAACACGGTGGCCCCCGGATTCATCCGGACCGACATGACCGCCGCGATGCCGCAGGAGGCGCTGCGGTCCGCGCTGAAGCGGGTGCCGCTCGGCCGGGTCGGCGAGGCCGCGGAGGTCGCCGCCCTGGTGGCGTTCCTGCTGTCGGAGCACGCCGGCTACGTGACCGCCGGAGTGTTCCCGGTGGACGGCGGGATGATCCTGTGACCGGGGTGCCGGCCCCTGCCGCCTCAGCCGCGGTTTCCGGGAGGTCCCGGACGGCGCCGCGGTTCTACCTCTCGCTGCGCAGCCCCTACTCGTGGCTGGCCTGCCACGACCTGGCCGAGCGGCACGCCGACCTGGCGGAGCTGATCGACTGGCGGCCGTTCTGGGAGCCGGACGCCTGGTCCGAGCGGCTCCTGACCGCCGCGCGCGGCCGATTCGTCTACACGCCCATGTCGAAGGAAAAGCACCTCTACGTGCTCCAGGACGTCAGCAGGCTGGCCGCCGCCCGCGGGCTGTCCGTGACCTGGCCCGTGGACCGGGACCCGTGCTGGGAGGTGCCGCACCTGGCCTACCTCGTCGCCCGCCGGCACGGACGCGGGCGCGAGTTCGTGGAGGCGGTGCACCGGGCACGCTGGCGGGAGGGCCGGGACATCTGCGCCCCGGCGACCGTCGGCCGGATCGCCGTCGAGCTGGGCCTCGATCCGGACGAGGCGGCGGGCGCGGCCGACCGTCCGGAACTGCGCGCCGACGGGACGCGCTGCCTGCTGGACGTCTATCGCGACGGCGTGTTCGGCGTCCCGTTCTTCGTCTGCGGGCGAGGCAGGTACTGGGGCATCGACCGGCTCGACGCGTTCGCCGATGCGGTGCGCGCCACGGCCACGGCCGCCGCTCGAAGCGCGCGCAGGCCGCCGGAGTCCGGGCCGGAGCCGGGGGCGGTCGCGCAGGAGGCAGCCGAGGCGGCGGTGGCCACGGGACGCACCACGGACTGGGGCCACGCGGGCGGCTGCGGTTAGGGCACAGCTGAGGAGATCAGCGGCAGAGGGGAGACTGGACCTTGCTCGGCAGGGCACTTACCACGCATCGGGACGGGCACGCTGCCGGCGTAAGCCAGGTGGCTGACGCGCTGCCGCACCGCTATCCCATGCTGCTGGTCGACCGGATCCTCGAACTCGTCCCGGACGTCTCGATCACCGCGGTCAAAGCGGTCACCGTGAACGAACCCTGGTTCGCCGGGCACGGCGCGGCCGCGGCGTACCCGCAGGTGCTCCTCATCGAGTCCTGGTGTCAGGCGGCGTGCATACTCACGGCGCGGCCGCTCTCCGGCGAGGCCGAGCGCGCGGACGGCGGGATGCCGCTGCTCGGTGCGCTCTCCGGGGTGCGGATCCGGGGCCCGGTCTGGCCCGGCGACGTACTCACCCACCGGGCGCGGGTGATCCGGATCCTCGCGAACACCTGGATGTTCGAGGGGGAGAGCTTCGTCGACGGAACGCCGTCCCCCTTGCTGGAGGTCGAACGGCTCACCCTCGCGCTGCGGGAACTGGACGAACGCAGCGGCACGAAGTAAGCGGCGTGTTCGCGTTCAGTCGTGCCGGCGTTGACTGCGCACGGCCTGTTCTCTGGGCATTCTTGTCACGTGAAGCCTGGGGGATACCTGCGTTCGAGCAACTCGGCTATCGCATCGCCGCCGACGATTGCGGATGAGGACCGCGCCGGCGGCTGGCCGCCGCGCGCGCCGAACGACGACCTGGAAGACGCCCTACTGAGGATGAAGGATCTCGTGGAGCACGCGCTGCAGGACAGCAGGCAGCGCCAGACGGCGGTCGGGATGCTGATGAACCGCTATCCGATCGAGGACTGGCGCGGCGTGGCGGGACGGCTGCTGCGCTCCTCGCGCCGGGAGCTCGTACTCGCCGCCTCCGGCATGTCGGAGTGCACCGAGGACCAGTTGGAGATGACGCGCGAGGTGGTGGAGGTGCTGCTGCTTCGCGGCGTGGACGTGCGCAACCTGTTCACCTCCGCGGCGCTGTCCAGGCGCCCGGTCCAGCGCTATGCCGAGGCGGTGCACCGGCACGGCGCGGAGGTCCGCATCGTCGGCCGGGCGCTTCAGGACACGATCATCGTGGACGGCTGCGTCGCGGTGGTCTGGGGGCGGATCGGCGCGACCGGCGAGGAGTGCCTCCTGATGCGCGGCAGCCCGGTGCTCACGAGCCTGTACCGGCTGTTCGGGGTGGCCTGGGACTCGGCCAACGACCTGAGCCTGCACACCACCTGGTTCTGCGAGGACGACATCGACGACGTCACCCTCAGCGTGATGCGCCTGCTGGGCGCCGGGTGCAAGGACGAGACCGCCGCCCGCAAGCTCGGCATCTCCGTGCGCACGTACCGGCGCCACGTGGCCGAGATCATGCGGCGCCTCGACGCCACCACACGGTTCCAGGCGGGCCTGCGGGCCATGCAGCTCGGCCTGGTGGTGCCGTCGTGAACAGCCTCCCCGGGTGGGACCGAGTCCCGAGTCCTGAACACTAGTCCGAGCCGATGCGGAACACCGGCCAGCCGATGTCGGTGCGCCACCGGTCGGCAGCGTCGGTCTGCGCCGGTCCGACCAAGTACGTCTCATGGATCGGGCCGTCCACCGCGAGGGCGTGGCGCACGACCCACGCGCCGAGGCGGCCGTAGGTGACGGCGATGTCGTCGTGCGGTCCAGTGTGCACCGCCACGGCGAGTTCGACCGGCGGCAGGTCGAGGACCTCGATGCGGCCGGACGGTCGGGGGTCGCGTACCGCCCGGAAGACCGTCATGGTCCCGGCGCCGAGGGTGAACAGCTCGTTCGCGTACGTGCCGCTCGGCGGACCGGTGCGCTCGGCGGGCGGGAAGGCGGTGTCCAGCTCGGCCATCGCCCCGTCGTACCACGCGTGGATGTCGGCCGAGTCGACCTCGGCGCTGATGGCGGCGACGGTGCGCGCCGGGACCGATCGCAACTCGACCCGCGGGTCGCGGCCGTCCGGGTGCAGCAGGCGGCGCAGCGAGACGACAGCGGAGCGGGTGCGGTCGAGTTCGCTCTCGAGGCGCTGCAGGTGACCGGCGATCAGCTCGGTGCGGCGCTCGGCGTCGTCGGTGGCCAGGATCGCCTCGACCTCGGCCAGCGGTACGTCCAGCTCGCGCAGCCGGTGGATGACCTGCGCCCGCGGGATCTGCTCGGCCGCGTAGTAGCGGTAGCCGGTCGCCGGATCGACCGCCGCGGGTTCGAGCAGCCCGGCCTCGTGGTAGCGGCGCAGCGTCCGCACGCTCAGCTGGGTCAGCGTCGCGAAGTCTCCGATGGTCAGGCCGGCGCGCATGGGGCCAGTATGGACTCTCCCCCGGGGAGAGGGTCCACCACTTGACCTTCTCCCGGCGGGAGGGCCGAGGGTGGACGCATGAAGACGATCGACTGGACCCGGTCCACCGAGATCGCGCCGGGCGACCTGCCCGCCGTGATCACCACCTACCTCGCCGCACACCAGGCGCGCGACCTCGACGCCGTGACCGCGTACTACACCGCGGACGGCGTCGCGGTCGACGAGGGACACACGTACCGCGGACCCGACGAGATCCGCGCCTGGCTCGCCCGCTCGGCGAGTGAGTACACGTATACGAGCACGCTGATCCGCGCGGCCGGGATCGACGAGAGCCACTACGACGTGCTCTACCGCCTGGCGGGCGACTTCCCCGGCAACGTCGTCGACCTGCACTTCCGGTTCACCCTGCGCGGCACGCTCATCGCCCGCCTGGTGATCGAGCCCTGATGTCGCCCTGCCCCGCAGCAGGCTTCAGCGGCCGGGCATGGGCAGTTGCGGATCGATCGGCGGCGGTACCAAGGGGCCGGCCGACTGGCCGGCGCCCGGCGGTGGGGCGAACTGAGCGGGCACGCGCGCGGCCGGTGCGGCACCGCCACCGGCACCGGCACTAACACCGGCGCCGCCACTGAACGCGGATACGGAGACGGGCTGCGGCCGTTCGAAGAGCCCCATGATCAGGAGGCCGGTGCCGATGAGCAGGCACGCGATCCGATTGAGCAGAGTCAGGCCCCCGGCGAGCACGACGAGGCCGCCGACCGCGATACAGACCCAGCCCGCCACTTCCGGGGAGCCCTTGGTCCCGGGCTGTGCTCGAAGGCTGGCGCTGTGGCTGTGCAAGTAGAGACCCACACCGAGGAACACGCCGCCGAACACGACGAGCAGGATGCTGCCGAACAGGCCTGGGCTCTTCCTGCGCCCCGTACCCGGATCGCGGCCCGTGTTCCCCATCAGGCCCCGCGCGATGAGCGCCGCGCCCAGCGCCTTCCTGCCCGACTTTGCCGGGCTGCTCCCGCTTCGAGCCGCCATCAGTTCTCTCCCGCCGCACCGTAACCGCGAGCATCCGCTGCCGCGCCGCGCCATTCTGGCAGGACGACCGGCGACAGCGACAGTTCACTGCCACGGTCCGCAGTGACAGCGCTCTGCGCCGTCGGCTCTCCTCGGCTCGGTGAGGAGCCGTCACCCCTCCACCGTCGTGGGTCCGTGCGCTAAGGACGATTGTTCGGAACCCAGCGCGGGGGGCGTTTCTCGACGAACGCGCGCATGCCCTCCCGGCCTTCCTCGCTGGCGAAGTGCTCGGCCGAGAGGCGGCGCATCCGGTCGAGGTCCTCGCGCAGGTCGGTGGCGCGGCGGTCGGCGAGAAGGGCCTTCGTGGCGGCGAGGGCGTTGGGAGCGCCGAGGCTGAGCATGGCGCAGTAGCGCGCGACCTCCTCGTCGAGTTGGTCGGCGGCCACCGCGCGGTTGATCAGGCCGATCCGCGCGGCGCGGGAGGCGTCGAAGGTCTCGCCGGTGAGGAACAGCTCGTGGGCCTGGCGGGCGTCGAGGCGCGGCAGCACGGTCACCGAGATCATCGCGGGGACGACGCCGACGCGCACCTCGGAGAACGCGAAGGTGGCGCTCTGCGCGGCCACCGCGAGGTCGCAGGCCGCGACGATGCCGACGCCGCCGGCCCGGGCCGGCCCGGCGAGCTTCGCGACCACCGGCCTGGGGCTGGTCCACAGCTGCTCCAGGAGCGCCGGGAAGTCCTCCTCCTGGCCGCCCGTGACGCCGGCCCGAGCCTCCTTGAGGTCCATGCCCGCGCAGAAGACCGGTCCCGTGTGGTCGAGCACGATGGCTCGCACTGCGTCGTCGAGGACTGAATCCGCCAGCCGCTCGCGCAGCTCCCGCAGCAGCTGTGCGGAGAGCGCGTTGCGGTTGGCGGGCGAGTCCAGGGTGATCGTCGCGATGCCGTCGCGCACGCTGCGGTGTACGAGTTCGTTCATGCTGAGGTCGTCCCCGTTTCCGTTCCTGATCCCGGTCCAGCCCGGTTGAGCGAGGCTTCCACCATGCGGGCCCATGCGCGGATGACGTGCCGGCGGCGGGCGGCGTCGTCCGTCAGCAGCCCGGCCAGGCCGAGGCCGCGGGCCAGGTCCAGCGTCGCCTGGACGATCTCGCGCACGCCCGGCTCGTCCTCGTGCGCGTCGAGCGCGTCGAGCGCCGCCTGGTGGGCCACCCGGCCGACGTGCTCCTCCAGCGGGACCACCCACCCGCGCAGCCGCTCGTCCGTCGAGGCCTGAACCCACAGCTGGAGCGCGGCGCGGAAGCTGGGCCCGGTGTACAGGTCGACCAGCAACTCCACCAGCGCCCCGGTGCGCGAAGCACCCTTGGGCAGCCGGTTGACCGACTCGCGCAGGTCCGCGATGCGGATCTCCGCCACGTGCCGGATCGCCGCGGCGTACATGTCCTCCCTGGTCGGGAAGTGGTGTTGCGCGGCCCCGCGCGAGACCCCCGCGCGCTGCGCCACGACCGCGACCGTGCTGCCGGACCAGCCCAGCTCGGCGAGGCACTCGACCGCCGCGTCGAGCAGCCTGCGGCGGGTGGTGCGGCTGCGCTCCTGGGCGGGTTCGCGCGTCGACGCTGCGGTTCGCGCCGCGGGCGCGGGCGCAGGGGCGCTCCGATCAGCGGGCATGGTCGGCGGATCCGGCCGGGCCGTACGACTTGGGCAGGCCGAGGCTGTGCTGCGCGACGAAGTTGAGCACCATCTCCCGGCTGATCGGCGCGATCCGGGACGCCCGGACGGTCCCGAGCAGGCAGCCGAGGCCGTACTCGGAGGCCAGCCCGTTGCCGCCGTGGACCTGGATGGCCTGGTCGACGGTCCTGACCGCGACCTCGGCCGCGGCGTACTTGGCCATGTTGGCCGCCTCCCCGGCGCCGAGGTCGTCGCCCCCGTCGTAAAGCGTCGCAGCCTTCTGCGTCATCAGCTTCGCCAGCTCCAGCTCGATCTTCAGCTGCGCGAGCGGATGGGCCAGTCCCTGGTGGGTGCCGATCGGAGCGCCCCAGACGCTGCGCTGCCCGGCATAGGCGACCGCCTTGCCGAGCGCGTACCGGGCGATGCCGAGGGAGAACGACGCCCCCATGATGCGCTCGGGGTTGAGCCCGGCGAACATCGCGGCGAGGTCGGCGTCCTCGGCTCCGACGAGGGCGTCGGCCGGCAGCCGGACCTCGTCGAGGAAGAGGCCGAACTGCCGGTCGGCCGAGACCAGGTCCATCTCGATCGGCCGGTACTCGAGACCCGGCGCGTCGGTCGGCACGATGAACAGCGCGGGCCTGAGCCTGCCGGTCCGGGCGTCCTCGGTGCGGGCGACGACCAGCACCGCGTGCGCTTCGTCGAGCCCGGAGATGAACACCTTGCGGCCGCTGAGCACCCAGCCGCCGGCGTCCCGGCGGGCCGTGGTGGCCAGCCGGTGCGAGTTGGACCCGGCCTCGGGCTCGGTGATGGCGAACGACATGCGCACCTCGCCGGTGGCGAAGCGCGGCAGCCACGCGCTCTTCTGGCCGTCGGTGCCGTACCGGGCGATCACGGTCGCGCAGATCGCCGGGGAGACCAGTATCAGCAGCAGCGGGGTGCCCGCGGCGCAGAACTCCTCGCAGACCGCGGCCAGATCGCCGATCCCGGCCCCGCCGCCGCCGTACTCCTCGGGCACCGCCACGCCGAGATAGCCCAGCCGCCCGGCCTCGTCCCACAGCTCGGTGGTGTGGCCGCCGCCGCGCGCCCGACTCAGGTAGTACTCCGGGCCGTAGCTGCGCGCCAGCTTGGCCACTGCCTTGCGCAGGACCAGCCGTTCCTCGGGCTCGGTGAAGGACATCGGCTACTCCTGGTTCCTGGTGGGTCCGGGTGTGATGACGGCCAGTACGGTGCCCAGCCCGACTTGCTGCCCTACCGTCACGGGCAGGCCGGTCACCTGGCCGTCGGCGGGGGCCGTGATCGTGTGCTGCATCTTCATGGCTTCCAGCCACAGCAGCGGCTCGCCCGCCGCGACCGTCTGCCCCACCGCGACCGCAATGCGCAGCACGGTGCCCGGCAACTGCGCCGTCAGCGAGCCAGTGATCGGCGCCGGAACGGGCTCGGCGAAGCGCGGCACCGGGGTGAGCGCGACCGGTCCGAGCGCGGAGTCGACGCAGACCAGATCCGGATACCGGCTCACGGCGAAGGCCCGGCGCACGCCGTCGACTTCGAGGATGACCCGGTCGGGTCCGGCTTCGACGACCTCGACGTTCCCGGCGCCCTCCACGACCGGCCCGGTGCGGCCGGCCCGGTACGCGACTTCGTACTCTGCGTCGCCGGCCCGGTAACGCCTTCGCTGCGGCGCCGACGGGACGTTGCGCCAGCCCGCCGGCAGACGTCCGCCGACCCGGGCCTGCTCGCGGTTCACCGCCGCCTGCGCGAGCGCGGCCGCGTGCGCGGACAGCATGTGCGCGTTGTCGTCGGCGAGAGGTCTGAGGACGGTGTCGAGCCGGTGCCGCTCCAGGAACGCGGTGTCGGTCGCACCGGACAGGAACGCCTTGTGACGCAGGACGTTGACCAGCAGGTCCCGGTTGGTGCGCAGCCCGTGGATCTTCGCACCGGCCAGCGCGGCTGCCAGTCGCCGTGCGGCTTGCGCGCGGTCGGGGGCCCAGGCGACCACCTTGGCCAGCATCGGGTCGTAGTACACGCCGACCACGGAACCGTCGGCCACGCCGCTGTCCAGCCGGATCCCCGGACCGCTCAGCACGGCGAACCCGGCATCGACGTGCGGGAGTTCGAACCGGTACACCGTGCCGCTCTGCGGCTGCCAGTCGGCTGCCGGGTCCTCGGCGTAGAGCCGGGCCTCGATCGCGTGCCCGCGCGGATCCGGCGGCTCGGCCGGCAGTCGGCGGCCCTCGGCGACGCGGATCTGCAGCGCGACCAGATCCAGACCGGTGACGCACTCCGTCACCGGGTGTTCGACCTGGAGGCGGGTGTTCATCTCCAGGAAGGAGAACGAGCCGTCGGCGGCGGCCAGGAACTCCACCGTCCCGGCGCCGACGTAGTCGATCGCCTTCGCCGCGCTCCGCGCCGCGTCGAACAGCCTGGTCCGCAACTCACGGTCCACGAACGGGGACGGGGTCTCCTCCACGACCTTCTGGTGACGCCGCTGGATCGAGCATTCGCGCTCGCCGAGCGTCCACACCGTGCCGTGCCGGTCGGCCAGCACCTGAACCTCGATATGGCGGCCGGTCTCCAGAAAACGCTCGCAGAACACCGCCGGGTCGCCGAACGCAGACTCGGCCTCGGCCCGCGCATCCGCCACGGCGTCGGCCAGGGCGTCGAGCGAGCGCACTACGCGCATCCCGCGCCCGCCGCCTCCGGCCGAGGCCTTGACCAGGATCGGCAGGTCCGCCTCCGTGATCCGCGCCGGGTCGAGCTCGGGCAGCACCGGGACTCCGGCCCGCTCCATGATCCGCTTCGACTCCACCTTCGAGCCCATGGACGCGACGGCCTCGGGCGGCGGCCCGATCCAGACCAGGCCCGCCTCGATCACGGCCCGTGCGAAGGCGGCGTTCTCGGATAGGAAGCCGTACCCGGGGTGAACAGCGTCGGCCCCGGCCGCAAGTGCCGCCGCGATGATCAGATCAGACCGCAGATACGTATCGGACGGCGCGTTACCGGGCAGCCGCACGGCCGTGTCCGCCTCGGAGACGTGCAGCGAGTCGGCGTCGGCATCCGAGAACACCGCCGTGCGGGCGATGCCCAGCTCGGCGCAGGTGCGAAACACCCGCCGCGCGATCTCGCCGCGGTTGGCGACCAGCACGTTCGTGATCACAGCACCCTCACTCCGTGCACCCTCTTACATCCGGAAGACGCCATAGCCCTGCGTCCCCTTGACCGGTGCGTTGTGAACGGCGGACAGGCACAGCCCGAGCACGGTGCGCGTGTCGCGCGGGTCGATGATCCCGTCGTCGTAGAGCATTCCGGACAGGAACATCGGCAGCGACTCGGCCTCGATCTGCTGCTCGACCCCAGCGCGCATCGCCGCGTCCGCCTCCTCGTCGTACGCCAGCCCGCGGCCGACGGCGGCCTGCCGGGCCACGATCGACAGCACGCCTGCGAGCTGCTGCGAGCCCATCACCGCGGACTTCGCGCTGGGCCAGGCGAACAGGAAGCGGGGTCCGTAGGCCCGCCCGCACATGCCGTAGTGCCCAGCGCCGTAGGAGGCGCCGATCAGCACCGAGAGATGCGGCACGGTCGAGTTGGACACCGCGTTGATCATCATGGCGCCGTGCTTGATGATGCCGCCCTGCTCGTACTGCTTGCCGACCATGTAGCCGGTGGTGTTGTGCAGGAACAGCAGCGGGATGTCACTCTGGTTCGCCAGCTGGATGAACTGCGCGGCCTTCTGCGCCTCCTCGCTGAAGAGCACCCCGCGGGCGTTGGCCAGTACGCCGATCGGATAACCGTGCAGATCCGCCCAACCGGTGACCAGGCTCGGTCCGTACAAGGGCTTGAACTCGTCGAACCGCGATCCGTCGACGATCCGGGCGACCACCTCGCGCGGGTCGAACGGGATCCGCAGGTCCGCGGGCACGATGCCGAGCAGTTCCTCGGCGTCGTACCGGGGCTCGTCGTACTCCGGCTTCGGCGACCGTCCGAGCTTGCGCCGGTTCAGCCGCCGGACGATGGAGCGGCCGATCCGGATCGCGTCCGGCTCGTCCAGCGCGAGGTAATCCGCGAGGCCGGAGGTCCGGGCGTGCATCTCCGCCCCGCCCAGCGACTCCTCGTCGGACTCCTCGCCGGTCGCCATCCTGACCAGGGGCGGCCCCCCGAGGAAGACCCTCGCGCGCGCCTTGACCATCACCACGTAGTCGGACATGCCGGGCAGGTAAGCGCCACCGGCCGTGGAGCTGCCGAACACCAGCGCGACGGTCGGCACGCGCGCGGCCGACGAGGTGGTCAGATCGCGGAAGGTGCGGCCGCCCGGGATGAAGATCTCCTTCTGGGCGGGCAGGTCGGCGCCCGCGGACTCGACCAGGTTGATCACCGGGAGCCGGTTCTCGGCCGCGATCTGTGCCGCCCGCAGCCCCTTCTTCAGGCTGGACGGATTGCTCGCGCCGCCCTTCACCGTCGGGTCGTTGGCGATGATCACGCATTCCACGCCCTCGACCACGCCGATTCCGGTGACCAGGCTCCCGCCGACCTGGTAATCGGTGCCCCACGCCGCCAGCGTGGACAGTTCCAGGAACGGCGAGTCCTCGTCCAGCAGCAGCTCCACCCGTTCCCGGGGCAGCAGCTTGCCGCGCGCGCGGTGCCGCTTGACGTACCGGGACCCGCCGCCGGCGATCGCCTCGGCGTGCGCCGCGTCCACCTCGGCGAGCTTGCCCAGCATCGCTTCGCGGTTCGCGGTGTACTGGGCGCTCGCGGTGTCCAGTGATGATGGACCGGTCACAGCAGCACCTCCGGGATGTCCACGTACCGGGCCCGTAGCCACTCGCCCAGCGCCTTGGCCTGCGGGTCGAACCGTGCCTGCGCCGCGACTCCCTCGCCGAGCAGGCCCTCCGCGACGAAGTTCAGGGCCCGGAGATTAGGCAGCACGTACCGGCGCACCCGAAGCGGCGCGGTCTCCGGCAGCAGACGGCGCAGCTCCTCGACGGTCAGGTTGTGCGTCAGCCAGCGCCAGGCCTCGTCGGAGCGCGCCCACACGCCGAGGTTCGCATCGCCGGCCTTGTCGCCGCTGCGCGCGCCGAACAGAACGCCCAGCGGCACGCGGCGCGTCGGTCCGGACGCAAGTGGCCGGTCGACTTCAGGCTCGTCCACATCCGCGAGTTCGAGTGTCTCAGTGCCCGGCGCGATGTCGACGTTAGATCCATCTGACAGGACCGCGATATGCGGGACCTGCTTGCGATCCACGAACGCGGCCGTGCACACGCCGTACGCGGCGGCGTCCGAGGGCGGCGCGGTGACGTGAAAGCCGGGATAGCTGGCCAGCGCGAGCTCGACCGCAGCGGCGCTGAAGGACCGGCCGACGAGCGCCCGGTCCGGGTCCTTGACCGCGCAGTGCAGCAGGGCGCTGGCGCCCTGCTCGGTGTCCGCGTCCTCGTGGTCGGTCCGGGCGAGCGTCCAGCGGACCAGCGCGGGCGGGCGTTCTCCCAGCGAACGGGTGAGCTGGTCGCGTACCAGTGCGGCCTTGGCGTCGATGTCCGGCCCGGTCAGCACGAACGTCGTCTCGTTGCGGAACCCTCCGTGGGTGTTGAGGCACACCTTGAGGGTCGGCGGCGGCGGTTCGCCGCGCGTCCCGCTGATGCGCACCCGGTCCGGGCCGTCGTCGGTCAGCGTCACGGTGTCGAAGCGCGCGGTGGCATCGGGTCCGGCGTACCGCGCGCCGCTGATCTCGTACACCAGCTGGGCCGTCACGGTGCCCACGGTGACCGCGCCGCCGGAGCCCGGATGCTTGGTGATCACGCTGGAGCCGTCGGCGCTGACCTCGGCGATGGGGAATCCGGGAACGCCGAGTTCGTGCTCGGTGAAGAACGCGTAGTTGCCGCCGGTCGCCTGGGCGCCGCACTCGATCACGTGTCCGGCCACCATCGCGCCGGCCAGCGCGTCGTAGTCGTCCCGGGACCAGCCGAAGTGCGCGGCAGCCGGGCCCACCACCAGCGACGCGTCGGTCACCCGGCCCGTCACCACGATGTCGGCCCCGCGGACGAGGCATTCGCAGATGCCCCAGCCGCCCAGATACGCGTTCGCCGTCAGCGGATCGCCGAAACCGAGTTCGGCGGCCCGGGGGAGCAGGTCGTCACCCTCGACGTGCGCCACGGTCAGATCGAGGCCGAGCCGGTTTACCAGCTCGCGCACCGCGCGCGCCAGCCCGGCCGGGTTCAGGCCGCCCGCGTTGGCGACGATCTTGACCCCGAGGTCCCGGGCCAGCCCGAGGTTGTGCTCCAGCTGCCGCAGGAAGGTCCGGGCGTAGCCGCCGGACGGGTCCTTCGAGCGGTCGCGGCCGAGGATCAGCATGGTCAGCTCGGCCAGGTAGTCCCCGGTCAGCACGTCGATCGGCCCGCCGGCCAGCATCTCCCGCATCGCCGAGTACCGGTCCCCGTAGAACCCGGAGGCATTGGCGATCCGCAGCGGTTGGTTCACGCAGGACTCCCGAACGTGTGTCCGTATTCCTCGGTTCCTCGCGGCGAGCGTGGCACGGGCGGCGTCAAAAAACAAGCTCGCCAGCTTGTTTTTGTGGATCACGAGCTGATCGTTCCGACTGAGTCCGCCCTGAGTTCGTCCGGGCCTCGGATGGCCGCCCTAGCTTCAGATCTTTGTGCGCACGTCCCTCCCAGTGCGCCTACCGGAGGTTGGTCGTGATGCCTGAACTTTCTCGCAGAGGTCTGCTCGGCGCCACCGCCGCGGTCACGGGGGCCGTGGCCGCGAGCGTGGCGCTGCCGGCCGCCGCGGCGCACGCGGACAGCTCCTCGGAAGTGCTCAAGCCGGGTCGGCACGGGGACATCCGCGACGTGAAGCACGTGGTGATCCTCATGCAGGAGAACCGCAGCTTCGACCACTACTTCGGCACCCTCAAGGGCGTGCGCGGCTTCAGCGACCGCTCGACCATCAAGCTGCCCGGCGGGGCGTCGGTCTTCCAGCAGCCGACCGCCACCCCGGGCCAGAGCCAGTACCCGTGGAGCCTGGTTCCGTTCCCCGGTCTTCGGACTGCCGCCGCTGCCCGCGACCCCGGATCTCGGCCTCGACCTGAACTCCCAGCCGACCGCGACGACCAACGCGCTGCCGACGCCGTCGCTGGCTAACTACCCGTCGGGTTACCCGGGCCAGTACACGGTCGACCCATCGCGATCGACCTCGGCGAAGGCCGTGCGCGGCGCCGTCGAGATCGGCACCGGATTCGGCGACGGCAAGTACGACCTGACCGTCGTCGGCCCCAACCGGTTCCTGAGGCACTTCACCGGTGACGCAGCAGTCTCGGCCGACGCCGTGCAGGTGCGCGCCGAGTACGAGGGGTTGTCCGGCGAGCGCCCGAAGCTCTCGCTGCGCCTGGTCAACACCGGTAGGGACGCCGTCACGTTCACCGTCACGCACAACGCCTACGCGTCAGACCGCCCGCGTACCTACAGCGTCCAGCCGCACGGCCACGTGACGCACGAGGTGGACGCATTCGAGAGCGCGCACGGCTGGTACGACCTGTCGGTGACCGTCAACAGCGACCCGTCCTGGTCCCGGCGGTACGTGGGGCACCTGGAGAACGGCGAAGCCAGCGTCACCGGCTGAACCTGATCGATCCCTGGCATGCGGCGTCGGCTCGTCTCGTATCCGCCGACGCCGCACCATGCCCCGATGTCGTGCTCGTTCACGGGTTACGCGTCTACGGCAGGCTCCACTGCTGGTTCGAGCTGTCGGCGCAGGTCCAGATTTCGACCTGGGTGCCCGAGCCGCCGAAGCCGGTGTCGTCGAGGCACTTGCCGGAGTTGGAGTTGATGTATTCGCCGTTGGACTGGTGCACCCAGGTTTGTGCCCCGGTGCCGTTACACGTGTAGAGCTGCACCAGGACGCCGTTGGCGGTTCCTGCGCCGGTCACGTCCAGACACTTGCCGAGCGACTGCAGCTGGTTGCTGGATGTGGCAGTCCAGGTCTGTGCGCCGGTGCCGTTGCAGGTGTAGACCTGCACCGGGGTGCCGTCAGCGGTTGCCGCTGCACGCACGTCCAGGCACAGCCCCTGATACCCGGTGACCGGGCCAGTCGTGCCGCCACCGCAGTTGCTCGTGCATCCACCGCCGCCGCTGAACGGCTGGAAGGCGCGGGCGAAGTCGCCGGTGTTCTGGCCCAGGCCGCTGCAGTTGCCGGCCGCGCCGGTCGCTCCCGGGCAGCCGCCGTTGTCACGGTTCTGCGACCAGTACGACAGCAACGCGATGCCGCGTGACGCGGCGTACGATTCGACACTCGAAGCGTCGGCGAGGGTGAAGATCTCGCCCGGGGTGTCGTTCTGGCCGATCATCGGGGTGTTGCCGAGCTTGGCGTAGGCCGCGGAGCTGGACAGTCCGAACGCGGAGGCCACCTGTCCGGCGACCGCGTCGATCGCCTGGTTCGCCGCGTTGCCCATCTCGGTGCCCGAGCTCCCGTAGTCCATCGTCATGACGTTGACGACGTCCGGGGTGAAGCCGTTGGCGCGGGCGTTGTTCAGCAGGTTGACGCCGTCCTGGGTCAGCCCGCCGGGGTTGGTCGGGATGGTGAACGAGATCGACAGCGGGCGTCCGGCGCTCGCTGCCCAGGAGCGCACCTGGGCCAGGGCCTTGTCCCGGCGGTCGATCCCGGCACTGTTGGTCAGCGAGTTCGCCTCGATGTCGAAGTCCAGGTGGCTCACGTTGAACGTGGTGACCACCGACTCGATCTGGGCGGCGGCGGCCTGCGGGGTGGGACAGGAGTCGCCGAGCTCGGTCAGGCTCGAGTCCGATCCGTAGCCGCCGAACGAGATCGACACGTCGCCGCCCTGCGCGCGCAGGCTGTCGATCTGCGACTGCATCGTCGACTGCTCGCCGATCTGCCACTGGCAGCCGGTACCGTCGACGAAGGCGACGGTGAAGAACTTCGTGCCGCTGTTCGCTGCGACGCCGGTCAGCGTGATGTTGCCGGTCCAGGTGTCCACATAGGGGGCGAAGACGTGGGCGGGCCACGGATTCGGCGAGGAGGCGGCGAGCGCGGGCGGGGCGAAGCCCACCGCTACTGCGCCGGCTGCGGCGGTGACCAGCGCGGCCAGGCCGGCGCCGGCTCTTGGGCGTACGAACATTCTCGGCTCCTTCGGCGGGTGACTGGGTCCCGCACCGGCCCTGGATCCGGTCAGGGCCCGTCGAGGCCCTGCGCCGACTCCGTACCGGAGCGGGATCGCCATCCGCGCGCCGACGGATGGATCACTACAGATGGATCACTACGGTGCTACGGCTTCGCAGTGCGAACCAGCTTCGCTGTGTCCTGATCCGCTGCTACTTCCCGACCCGCGCGCGGGTCGCTGGTATAGACCACATGGCGTGGTAGCTATAGGAGAGCGCTCTCCGTCGACACTGTCAAGGTCCGGAAGCCCACGCGGCTGCGCGACCGGCCGTGGCCTCCTGGAAAAGCTGTTGCCTGACGGCCCGCCGGTTGAACATGATGGCGGCATGGATCTGTAAGTGGCGGCGCACGCGCGGAATGAAGACGGGTTCGAGTCACTCCCCGTCTCTCCGCGGCGTGCCGCTCGAAGCCCGCACCGTGTGATCGGTGCGGGCTTCCTTCACGCGACGTGATCTGCGACGTCGCGCCAGCCGGCGTGCTCTGCCTTCAGGCGCCGGCCGTACGCCACTGGATCCGGGAGGCGGCTGCGCCGCGCCGCAAGGCGCTGCCTGACGCCTCCTGCGTGAGCCTTGGAAGTCGCCGAAGCCATGAACGATTATCGCAGTACCCGTGTGTCCGCAGACGGTGGCAGACCTGACGTCGACCGCAAAGCGCTGTGGGTGATCAGAGAGCTCGGACTGCCCGCCATCGTCAAAGCATGCGTGTCGTGCAGGTCCACGCGTCACCATCCCACCGGAAAGTTCCGGGTGAACGCGAACGGCAAGCTCCTGGACGTCTGGATGCTGATCCACTGCGAGCGGTGCGGCCGCACGTCGAAGATCCCCGTCCACGAGCGCATCCACGTGCGGGCGCTCGAGAGCGGGCGGCTACTGATGTTCGAGAACAACGATCCGGCGATGGTGCGATGTCTGGCGATGGACGGGGCGCTGGCCGGCCAGGCCGCCTACCGGCTCGACTGGAGCGACGCATGGGAGCTGGAAACCGACCTGCCGTTCTACGGACTCGACCATGAGGACCCGGTGCCGCTGGAGGTCGTCGTCAGATTCGAGCTCCCGGCGCCCATCCGGGTCGAGAAGCTGCTCACGGCCGGGTTCGGGCTGAGTCGATCCGCCGTGAGAGGCATGGTCGATTCCGGGCGCATCCGCCTGCCCCTGGCCCTCGACGCGAAGGCCCGCGAAGACTTCACCCTCTTCGTCAACGCCACCCCGCCGCCGCGCGCCGCTCTGTGCGGCCGCCTGTCAGTTCTGGGCGAGGTGGGCGGGGAAGCCGCCGGTGGCGACGGGGCTCCAACTCTCGGGGGTGATCCGCAGTAGTGCCTTGCCCTGCTTGAGCATCGCTTCGCGATATTCGGCCCAGTCGGGGTGCTCGCCGGCGATGCTGCGGTAGTACTCGACGAATGCGTCGGTGTCGGCGGACGCGTCGATCACCTCGGCTGTGCCGTCCACCTGGACCCACGGGTCGTCGAAGTTCTCGGACAGCACCACGATGCTGACCTTCGGGTCGCGCCGGGCATTGCGGGCTTTCGCCCGCTGCGGGTAGGTCGAGACGACGATGCGGCCCTGCTCGTCGACACCGCATGCCACCGGTGACGCCTGCGGGCGGCCGTCGGCCCGGGTCGTGATCAGCAGGCCCCGGTGCCGTGGGCGCAGGAAGTCGAGCAGCGCTTCGCGGTCGACGGAGGTGTTGGTGGCTACTCGTCGCGTCATGCGGGCAGTCTAGGTCAGCCGTCAGCGGTGGAAGCGGAAGGGGACGAGGGCCTCGGGGCGGTGTCCGGTGCGGATGTATTCGGCCAGGGTGCGGCCGGTGACCGGCCCGAGGGTGACGCCGAGCATTCCGTGGCCGGTGGCCGTGTAGGCGTTGCCGTGTCCGGGAACGCGGTCGATCACCGGGAGGCCGTCGGCCAGGAACGGGCGTCCGCCGACCCAGGGATCGCGGATCATGGCGACCAGGTCGTTCGGGTCGTCGAACCAACGGCCGAGGTAGTGGCGGCTGGCGAGCGCTATCGCGACGATCCTGCGCCAGTCGAGCCGGTTGTTGTCGCCGCTCAGCTCCATCGTGCCGCCGATGCGGGTGGTGCCGGCGATCGGCGAGGCGACGGCTCTGCGTTCGCCGAAGTACAGCGGATGGCGCGGAGCCGGGTCGAGCCGCACGGAGAAGCTGTAGCCCTTGCCCGCCTGGAGGGGGAGCCGCTGTCCGAGTTCGCGCAGCAGCTGCGGTGAGCGCATCCCCGCCGCGATCACGACCGCTGAGCACGGGATCTCGCCCCGGTCGGTCCGCAGCGCGGCGACGCCGTCCCCGGAGCCGGTCCGGCGAAAGCCGGTGGCCCGGACGTTCTCGTGGATCTTCACGCCCGACGCGGTCAGGCTTTCGCCGAGGGCCCGGGCGAACGCCTCCGGGTCCACCACGCCCTCGCCGGGAACGAGGTAGGCCGCTTGCACGGCGGGGGAGAGGGCAGGGTCCAGCAGGAGCGCCGCGTCCCCCGTGCTGATGTCCTCCGGTAACGGATAGCGGCCGTCCGACATGCCCCGCTGGATCGCCAGATGGTGGCGCGCCGCGGCGGCCGACAGGAAGGCGTGCACCATGCCGGGCCTGGTCAGGGTGGTCTCGACCCCGGCCTCGCGCAGACCGTCGAAAAGCTCGAAGGTGTCGCGGTTGAGCTCGGCGATGGCCGCGTAGCCGCGCCGGAACGCAGCGGGCGTGCTGCTGCGCCAGAACCGCCACAGCCAGCGCACGAACGCCGGGTCGGGCAGGGGGCGCAGGTAGAGCGGGGAGTCCGGTCGCCCGAGGGACTGCGCCGCGTACCGCAGCACTCCGGGAGCCGGAACGGGGGTGGAGTGGCTGAGGCAGACCCAGCCCGCGTTGCCCCGCGAGACTCCGGAGCCGAGGGTGCGCCGCTCGACGAGTTCGACCGGCAGCCCGGCCTTGGCCAGGTAGTACGCCGTGCACAGCCCCACGACGCCGCCTCCGACGACCACGACCGGACCGTCGCCGGTCAAGGCCGCGGTCGCAGTCACACTCCTACCCCCACCGTTCGCATCCGTCATGACACGGTGGCCGACGACGCCAGGAACGCCTTCGTGCGCGCTTGGCCGGGGCGGGTGAGGACGTCGGCCGGTGCGCCCTCCTCGACGATGCGGCCGCCGTCGACGAAGGCGACCCAGTCCGACACCTCGCGCGCGAAGGGCAGTTCGTGGGTGACCAGGATCATCGTCATCCCCTCCTCGGCCAGTTCGCGCATGACCCGCAGCACCTCGCGGGTGGACTCGGGGTCCAGGGACGAGGTGGGCTCGTCGAACAGCAGCACCTCGGGCTTCAGCGCCAGCGCGCGGGCGATGGCCACCCGCTGCTGTTCTCCGCCGGACAGCTGCTCGGGATGGGCGAGGGCACGGTGCGCGAGCCCGACCCGGCGCAGCAGCGCGACGGCGCGTTCCAGCGCCTCCCGCTCGGGAACCCCCGCCTTGCGCTGCGCGAGCACGACGTTCTCGACCGCGGTCAGGTGTGGGAACAGGTTGAACCGCTGGAAGACCATGCCGACGGTACGGCGCAGCCCGGCCAGGTCGCGGCAGACGGTGCGCCCGTCGCGGTGCACCGTCGCGCCGGCCACCTCGATCGTGCCCCCGTCCGGCCGTTCGAGCAGATTGACGCAGCGCAACAGCGTGGTCTTGCCGCCGCCGCTCTGTCCGATGATGCTCACGATCGTGCTGCGCGCGACGTCCAGACTCACATCGTCGAGCACCAGCCGACCGTTGAAAGCCTTGCTCAGGCCGTCGATCCGCACGACGGAGTCTCCGGGTACGAAGGTGGTCACGCCGCCGCCTCGCTCTCGGCGGTCTCCGCGAGCAGCGCGCGGGCGATCCTGAGCCGGCGGCGCCGCTGCGGAGAGAGCGCGACCCCGGCGCGTACCCTGCGCTCCAGCAGGAGCAGCAGCTGTGAGAGGGGATAGCAGACCACGAAGTAGATGGCCGAGATGACCAGGTACACCTCCAGCGCGCGGAAGGTGGCCGAGGCGATCAGCTGCCCCTGCGACATCAGCTCGGCGGCGGAGACGGTGACCAGCAGGGAGGTGGACTTGAGCAGGTCGACCAGCATCGTGTTCGTGCCGGGCAGCGCGAGGCGCAGCGCCTGCGGGAAGACCACGTGGGTGAGGATGCTCACCCGTCCGAGTCCGAGCGCCTCGCCCGCCTCGGTCTGGCTGCGGTGCACGCCGCCGATCGCGGCCCGGAAGGTCTCGGACAGGTAGGCGGCGTAGAACACGATGAGGCTGAGGCAGCCGGCCGAGAAAACGTCCAGCGTGACGCCCGCCGAGGCCAGGCCGAAGTAGGCCAGGAAGATGATCGCGAGCAGCGGGATGTTCTTGAACACCTCGGTGTACACGGCGGCCAGGGCGCGCAGCGGCCACCGGCGGCTGAGCCGCAGCAGCGCGACCACGAGGCCGAGCACGACGGCGCCCGCGAAGCTCGCGGCGGTGTAGGACAGGGTCCGCCAGAGGGCGTCGAGCAGTTCGGGACGGTAGTCAGACCAGGGGACTTGGAAAACGCCCGCGGACGCCAGGCCGGTGGCGCCCGTGGCGATGGCTGCGCCGGTCATGTCAGCTCCTCACGGGTTGATGGTCGGGGGCGTCCAACCGGCGGGCCGGTCCACGCCTCTGCGGGCAGAGGCCACGTCGGAGGCGGGCACCAGGAACTGCTGGGGATCGCCGCCCCACTTCTCGACGAGCTTGGTCAGCTCGCCGTCGGTGTACATCGCGTCGATCTGCGCGGAGATGGCCTGCTCCAGCTTCGTGTCCTGCTTCGGGAGGTAGAAGCCGGTCTGATACGGGCGGAAGTACTGGTAGGCGGGCGTGGCCGCGACCTGCTGCACGGTGGGCGGGGTCAGATACTCGGTGGTGATCTTGAAGTCGGGACGCGCCTTCTCGGCGGCGATGATCAGCAGCGGGTCCAGGAACCCGACGTCGATGCGCCCCGCGGCGAGGTCGTCGAACACGGCGTTGGCGTTCGGGTAGGCGTGCAGGGTGGCACCGGGCACGGCCTGGATGGACTTGACCCAGACGTAGCCCGTCACAGTGCCGAGATTCAAGCCCTTGAGATCGGCGACGGTCCGGTACGTCTTGCCCGGGCGCACCGCCATCGCGGGCGGCGAGTAGTAGGGCGGATCGGTGAACAGGCCCTGCTTCTGCCGCTCCGCGGTCCAGGCGATACCGCCGACGGTGATGTCCACCCGATGTGACTGCACGCCCGCGAGCATCCCCGCGAAGTCCGTCACCTCGGGCTTGACCGTGAGTCCCAGCTTCGCGGCGGCCTCGTTGAGGATGTCGCCGTCCAGCCCGACAATCTTGCCGTTCTCGACGGTGGTGTACGGCGCGTACGGCTCCACGGCGACGTCCAGCACGCCGGGGGAGATGGTGCCGTACCCCGCTGCCGCGGCGGCCGCCGCGCCGGGCGACGTGGTCCCGCCGCCGGACGAACAGGAGGCCAGGGTCAGCAGTATCGGCAGCAGGGCGATGAGCGAACGACGTGAGCGGACAGGGGCCATCGGCGTGGGCCTTCCGGGTCGGGTTGGGCGGGGCCCGCCGTTCACCGCGCTGTGTCCGCGGCGGGAGGTGGTGGGGACATACGCTACGAGCAGGCCCGCTGCCAGGTCACTGGCCAGTTCGTACGAAGAGCTGGTGTATATCGCGTGGTGTGTTGTACGTTGCGCCCAACACGTCGACGCAAGGACTGGCCGTGCTGAGTCCGTCACTCGCGCAGGAGATCGCCGGGGACACGTCCGCGGTGATCGGTCTCAACGTGCTAATCACCGATGGTGAGGGCATTGTCATCGGCAGCGGCGACAGCAGCCGCATCGGCAGCTTCCACGAGGCGTCCGTCGAGGTGATGCGTACCACGGAGCCGGCCGAGCACAACGCGTCGCAGGCCCAGGAACTGCGGGGTGTGCGGCCGGGCGTCACCCTCCCGCTCGTCATGGACGGGCGCGCCGTGGGGACGGTCGGGATCACGGGCACGCCCGCGCAGGTGCGCCGCTTCGGGCTGGTGGTCAAGCGCCAGACGGAGATCCTGCTGCGCGAATCCGTGCTGATGCGCTCCCGGGTGCTGCGGGAACGGGTGGTGGAGGACCTGCTCGCCGACATCGCCTCGTACGACGCGCATCTGGTGGAGGCCGACTTCATCGCCTATCGCGCCGCCGAGGCGGGCTTCGACCTGCGCCTGACCCGGGTCGCGGTGACCGTTCAGGTGGCGGCGCCCCGCGCGGACGGATCCGGCTCCGGATCCGGATCCGGGATCGTCCCGGGCCGCAGCCGGAACCGGGCGAACCGGGAGGCGGCGCTCGTCCGCCCGGAGTTGCTGCGCACCGTACGCGAGGTGTTCGCCGATCCCCAGGACATCATCGCGAGCATGATTCCCGGATGGGTCGGGGTGCTGCACCGCCTGCCGCAACAACAACTCCCCGAGCGCCTTCCGGCCGTCTGCCGGCGGGTCGCCGAGGTCATCGGTTCCCGGCACGGCCTGATCGCCCGGGTCGGGATCGGTGAACCGACCGACTCAGTCAGCGGGTTGCGGGACTCCTACCAGGACGCGTGCGACGCCCTGCGGCTGGGCGCGCGCGTGGCGCGGGACGCGTCGGTGCACCTGATCACCGACCTGCGCGCCCATCAAGTGCTCGCGGCGGCCGGCCAACACGCCCGAGCCCACCTGCTCGGCCCCACCGTCCGCGGCCTGCGCGCGCATCCGGACTGGCCGCTGCTGCGCGGCACGATCGTCGCCTGGTGCGAGAACGGCTTCAACCTGGTGAGCGCCTCGGCGGCGCTGCACATCCACCGCAATACCCTGATCTACCGGATGAACAAGATCGAGCAGATCACCGGCCGCCCACTGCGCGACCACCGCACCACCCTCGCCCTCTACCTCGCCTGCCTGGCCGACCAACTCGACGACGAGGCGACCTGAACCGCCTCGATCGAGGTCTGCCACCGCGCCGTGGGCGCAGTGGTTTTCCTTTTCGCCATCCGCGAATCAGGCAGCGATGACGTCGATGTAGTCGACCTTGTCGTTGCTCGATCCGGATCCGTTGCTCACGACCAGTTCCCCGTTCGTCACGGTGATCAGCACCGAGCCCTCGAACCAGTGGTGCGACGCGCTCGGCGTGCCCGAGACCGTCAGGGTGCCCTGCACGTCGACCCGGTACACGCTGTCGGTGAAGTTCGGGTCGCCGCTCGCCAGGTGCACGAGGTAGGTCCCGTTCGGCACGGCGATCTGCCAGCTGGTCGCGCTGCCCGGCCGCTGCATCTGCACGAACGTGTCGTAGCGCTCGTCCGGCGAGGTCGCCGCGTTGCGCTGGCGCGTCTCGGTGGTGTTCGCGATGTTCCAGCCGTACGTCAGGCCGTTGCCACGTGAGCTGTAGGTTGCGCCGGAGTCGGCGACGTAGCCGGCCGGTACCGCCGCGCTGCTCGTCGCGAAGTTGACGTTCGCGGCGAACGAGGGTGTGAGCAGGTAGGCGTGCAGGGCGCCGTTGTACAGGCCGGCGCCGACGATCTGGCCGCGGTCGTTGATCCCGTTCGCCTGCTCCAGCGTCCAGCCCGAGCCGGCCGGGATGAGGGTGTTGAGATCGGTGAGCGCGCCGCCCGGCTCACGCAGCCAGGCCACCGGGTTCACGCACGGCACGCAGTTCGGGTTGGCGGTACCGACGATCTGCCCGGCCGCGTTGATCGCAGTGGCCTGGTTGTAGGCGCTACCGCCGATGGTGCCGAGGTCGGTGACCGCGCCGCCGGACCAGAGTGCCGCGTGCTGGGCGCCGGAGCTGCCTGCGATCCCGGACCAGCCGGCGATCTGCCCGGAGATGTTGATCGCGGTGGCGCCCGCGCTGCCGACCGGGGCCCCGGCCAGTGCCGGCAGCATGGTCAGCGTGCCGGACTTCCAGACGAAGGCGGGACTGCCGACCACCTGGTCCACCGCGTTGATTCCGGTCGCGGCGTTGAGGCTGTCCGGCGGGTTGCCCAGGTAGGTCGCCGCGCCGTCGGTACCGTAGAGTTCTGCGATCGGGCTGCCCTCGGAGTTCGCCGGGCGCTGACCGCCGGCCACCCGGCCGGCCGGGTCGATCGCGTTCCCGACGCCGAGCTCGTTGGTCACCGTGCCGCCGAGGTCGGTCAGCGCGCCTGCCGCACTCCAGCGGGCCGGGTAGCCGTAGCCGCCGGACTGCCGGTCCACGATTCCGGCGACCTGGCCGGCGTCGTTTACCGCGTTCGCCACGCTGTCGTCGCCACCCGGCTCGACGCCCAGGTCGGTCATCACGCCGGCGGACCAACGGAAGGCGTGCGGCAGGCCAGGGGTCACATCGGTGTAGCCGACGACCACGCCGGCGTTGTTGATCGCGTTGGCCACGCTCAGGTTCCCGGTGCCGAGGGTGCCCAGGTCGGTGACCGCGTAGAGCGCGGCGGCGGTGGCAGGGCGCACGCTGGTCGCGGCACCGGAGTGCACGCGCGCAGATCCACTGGAACTCGTCGAAGCTTCGGCCGAAGCACTTCCCACCGCCGCGATGGACACGACGGCAAGTACGGCAAGACAGGCTTTGCGTGCGTGGATCATGGCCGCCCCTTTGCGGTTCGTCCACCAGCCAACCGGCACGAGGGCGCCAGTTTTAGATTCTGGCCGAACTCAGTACATGGGACCTGTTTCTTAGGGTTCTGTCAACGGTGGTTCGTGCAGTGAAGCGGGCGGATCCGCGTCGCCCGCTTCAGCCGTCCGCTTCGCCGCCGGCGGCTCCACGAGGGCTGCCGTCACCCGGGGCGGCGGCGAGGCGGCTGAGCAGTTCGACGGTGTCCGCCTCGCGCGATGCGAAGGCACCGTGGATGGCGCGTTGCTCCTCGCTGAGGGGGCCGCCAGGCGGTTCTTCACCCGCGGTCCGCACCGCTTGGTGCCGTGCGGCACCACATGGCGCTGCGTGGTGCCACCTCTGCGCGCCATGGCACCACACGTGAGCTGCTGAGATGCCAAAGTGAGCCATTAAAGCTTGCAGTGGTGCCAAAGTGGTGCCATATTTGAGCCATGGAACTCACCCAGTACGTCGAACATCTCCGCCGCGAGCTGACGACTGCGGCCGAGGTCGGCGGCGAGGACGCCCGCGCGCTTGCCGACCGGCTTCTCCCGCCACTCGACTCCGCGGTGCGCCTCACCCTGCTGGATGCGCTCTCCGCCGCCGCCGAGGAGATCTCCGCCGAGCTCGCGCCCGGCTCCGTCGATGTCCGGCTGCGGGGCGGGACGGCCGGGTTCGTCGTGACGCCGCCGCCCGCGCCCGCCGCTGCGGCCGCCGACGACGCCGTGGCCGACCGCGTCGACGTGCGGCTGCCCTTCGCTGAGGGCGACGACGCCGCCATGGTCCGGATCAACCTGCGGCTGCCCGCAAATCTCAAGGCTCTGATCGAGGACGCCGCCGCCGGCGGCGGGCTCTCCGTCAACGCCTGGATCGTCCGGGCCGCCGCCGCCGGGCTGGCCGACGAGGGCCGGCGCGCCACGCGGCCCGCCCCCGCACGGAAGGGCGACGGGATTGTGGGCCAGAGCTACAGCGGCTGGGCCCGCTGATCCCTGAACACCACGGCAGCACAGCGCCACAGCACGGCGCCAAAGCGGGAGCACAGCAGCACCGACGTAGCGCCATCGCACCACCGCGCTACCCACCGATCAAAGCCATCCTGAGCATAAGGAAATTGAGATGTCTGTCTCGAACTTCAACACTCCGTCCCCGATCTCCGTCGCCCTCGACCTCTACGTGGCCGACGTCCGCTTCGCCGTCTCCGACCGCACCGACACGATCGTCGAGGTCCGCCCCAGCGACCCGAACAAGGCCGCCGACGTCAAGGCCGCCGAGAACACCCGCGTCGAGTACGACGACGCCACCCGGACGCTGAGCATCGTCACCAGGAAGCCCCGCAACCGGTTCGTCAACTTCAGCAGCAAGCGCCCCGAGTCGATCGACCTCGTCATCCAGCTGCCCACCGACTCCGACGTCCGCGGCGAGGCCGATCTCGGCGACTTCCAGTCCGACGGCATGCTCGGCACCGTCGCGCTCAAGACCGACCTCGGCGCCGTCCGGCTCGCCGAGACCGGACCGCTGAACCTGCGCAGCGGCCTCGGCGCGATCACCGTCGAGGGCGTCAACGGCGCCGCCGAGGTGCACAGCGGCTCCAGCGACATCCGGATCGGCACCGTGGACGGCACCGCCGACGTCTCCACCGGCAACGGGAAGGTACGGGTCGGCCTCGTCACCGGCCCGGCGAACATCAAGGCCGCCAACGGTTCGGTGTCCGTCGACCGGGCACTGTCCGACATCACCGCCGCCAGCTCCAACGGCGAGGCGCGCATCGGCGAGGTCGTGCGCGGCAAGGTGTCCGCCACGTCCAAGAACGGCAGCGTCGAGGTCGGCGTCCGCGAGGGAAGCGCCGCCTTCCTGGAGCTGAACACCAGCGTCGGCCGCGTCTACAACGAGCTCGACTCCTCCGACGCCCCCGAGGCCGGCGATCCGGTCGACAAGGTCGAGGTCCACGCCAGCACCAAGCTCGGCGACGTCACCATCCGCCGCGCGCCGCGCCTGGACGACGAGGTATGAGTACCGTGATATCCACGCTCGGCACGACCGCCGACGTCGCCGCGATCTCGGCCCGCGACCTGCGCAAGTCCTTCGGCGAGAAGACCGTGCTCGACGGCATCGACCTGACGGTCCCGCAGGGCACGATCCTGGCCCTGCTCGGCCCGAACGGGGCCGGCAAGACCACCGCCGTCCACCTCCTGACCACCTACCTGCGCCCCGACGCCGGCGAGATCCGCATCGCCGGCCGGGACCCCGCCGAGAACCCGCAGGCGGTCCGGCGCGCGATCGGCGTCACCGGCCAGTTTTCCGCCGTCGACGGCTACCTCACCGGCCGCGAGAACCTGATGCTGATGGCCGACCTGCACCTGTTGCCCAAGGACGTCGGACGCCGTCGGGCCGGGGAGCTGCTGGAGCGGTTCGAGCTGACCGAGGCCGGGGACAAGACGGCGTCGACCTACTCCGGCGGCATGAAGCGCAAACTCGACCTGGCGATGACCCTGGTCGGCAATCCGAGGGTGATCTTCCTCGACGAGCCGACCACGGGCCTGGACCCGCGCAGCCGGCGCACGATGTGGGACATCATCCGCGGGCTGGTCGCGCAGGGGACGACCATCCTGCTCACGACCCAGTACCTGGACGAGGCCGACCAGCTCGTGCACCGCGTCGCGGTGCTGGACGGCGGCCGGATCGTCGCCGAGGGGACACCCGCCGAGCTCAAGGCACGCATCCCCGGCGGGCACATCGAGCTGGTTTTCTCCGACCGCGCCGAACTCGACACCGCCGCGATGGTGCTCACCCCGACCAGCCGCGACGACGACGCGCTCACGCTCCAGCTGGCCGGCGACGGCAGCGTCAGCACCCTGCGGGCGTTGCTGCGGCAGCTGGACGACGCCTCGGTCGAGGTCGAGGCGCTCACCGTGCACACCCCCGATCTCGACGACGTCTTCTTCGCCCTGACCGGTAAGGAAGGAGCCTGACGATGAGCACCCTGACGATGGACACTGTGCAGATGGACGGCGGCGGCCTGGACACCACTGACACCCGTTCGCACGCGCTCGTCCACGCGCGGATCATGCTGCGCCGCAACCTGCGGCACATGCAACGCTATCCATCGCTGACCCTGATGATCATCCTGATGCCACTGGTCTTCCTGCTCCTGTTCGTCTACGTCTTCGGCGGGACGCTCGGGTCGGGGCTCGGCAGCGGGATGCCGGCCGGCCTGCACGGCGGCCGCGCCGCGTACGCCGACTACGTCGCTCCGGCGATCATCCTGATGGCGGTGGCCGCCGCGGCGCAGGGCACTGCGATCGCCGTCGCGCAGGACATGACCGAGGGCATCATCGCCCGCTTCCGGACCATGGCCGTCGCCCGCTCGTCGGTGCTGACCGGGCACGTCGCGGGCGCGACCATCCAGACGCTGATCGGCGTCGTGGTCGTCACCGCGGCCGCGATCGGCGTCGGCTTCCGGCCGCAGGCGAACGCGGCCGAGTGGCTCGCGGCCCTCGGCGTGGTCCTGCTGCTGACCTTCGCAGTGACCTGGCTGTGCGTCGGCCTGGGGCTGTCGGCCAAGAGTGTGGAGACCGCGAGCAACTCGCCGATGTTCCTCATCCTGCTGCCGTTCCTCGGCAGCGGGTTCGTCCCGACCGGCTCGCTGCCGACGGGGATGCGCTGGTTCGCCGAGTACGAGCCGTTCACCCCGGTGAACGAGACGCTGCGCGGGCTGCTGACCGGAACGAGGATCGGCGACAACCTGGCCATCACGATCGCCTGGTGCGTCGGGACCGCGGTCCTGTCGTACGCCTGGTCGCGGCGGCTGTACGAGCGGGAGCCGAAGCCGCTCTGAGCTGACGGCGAACTGATGGCGAGCTGACGGCAGGGCCCTCGGACCATGAGGGCCCTGCCGTCGTGCCGCGGGCCGCAGGCCGCGCCCTGAACGTCGCCGCCGGGCTGTCAGGCGATCCGGCGGATGCGGCGGATGGCGAGGTAGAGCAGGATTGCGGCCAGGGCGAGGAAGATGCCTGTTTCGATGCCCTGGAAATCCCAGAACCTGCTGTCGGGCTGGTATTGCATGGAGTTGGAGAACGGTCCCGGGCCGAGGCCGCGGGTCAACAGCCCGCCGTCGCAGGGGTCGGTACTGGAGGGGACGGCCCCGCTGATCGACGTGTTCGCGCCGGAACGGTTGGGCGCGCCGCAGCTGATGGTGGAGTGCGCCAGGACGAGTCTGCCGGTGCCGTTGATGATCCCGTTGCTGTAGATCCAGGGGTTGGCGGCATTGTTGATCTGGTTGCTGCTGGTGATGGGCACGTTCGCCGTCAGCGGGCTCATATAGTGGCGCCGGGCGAGGGTCTCGATCAGGATGCGTACGACGGCGAAGCCGGCCAGGGTGATGCCCATCGCGGGCAGGACCTTTTTGCCCAGGGTGCCGGCGAAGACGCCCAGGGCGACGGCGAACAGGGTGTAGCCGATCGGGGCGATGCCCTCGATGTCGAAGACGATCGGGCCCATCCGCCCGCCGTTGGCCACCTGGGGCCCGGACCACCAGTCCATGCCGAGCGTGTACACGGCGGACAGGGCCAGGGTGACGGCGCCGATCAGGCCGATTTTCACCAGCGCCCAGTGCCTGCGGCTCACGCCCTGGGTCCAGACGAAGCGGTGGGTGCCGCCCTCGACCTCGCGGGCGACCAGGGGGGCGCCGAAGAAGACCCCGACGAAGACCGGCAGGACCACGAACAGGATCCCGATGAGCGTCGTCGAGCGGTACTGGCTGGAGAACTGCCCGCTCAGGTTGCCGCAGTCCGGGGCCGTGGCGGGGACGAACGGGCCGGTGCCCTGCTTGGCCAGGCAGGCGGCCAGGCCGGAGTCCGTGAAGGTGTGGTGCATCGCCAGGCCGGTGGGCAGCATGACCGCGGCCAGGGCGGCGAGCGCGATCAGGGTGTAGAGGGCCTGCTTGCGGTGCTGGCGCCAGGCGAGCCAGATCATGCGTTCACTTCCCACGCGGTCCGGGTGGCGCGGGTGTCGGCCTTGGCGAGGTAGGCCAGGACCAGGTCCTCGAGGGTCACTTCGTGCACGCTCCACGCGGGGTCGGCGGGAACGGTGCCGTCGGTGCGGGCGAGCAGGGTGGACTGCCGGTCGGTGTGGCTGGCGCGGATCGCCTCGGCCACCCCGGGGACGTGCTCGGGTTCGGTGCGCGGACCGACCAGGGTGCGGTGGCCTTCGAGCAGTTCGTCGACCGGGCCGGAGAGCTGGACGTGCGCGGTCTGCAGCACGATCAGGTAGTCGCAGGCACGCTCGAGGTCGGCCAGCAGGTGTGAGGAGAGCAGTACGGTGGTGCCGGTCTCGGCGACCGCGCCCATCAGGGCCTGCATGAACTCGTGCCGCGCGAGCGGGTCGAGGGCGGCGATCGGCTCGTCGAGCAGCAGCAGCCGGGGGCGCTTGGCCAGCGCGAGGGCGAGGGCGACCTGGGCCCGCTGCCCGCCCGAGAGCTTGCCGACCGGCAGGTTCGGCGCGATGCCCAGGTCCGAGAGCCGGGTGCGGGCCAGCGCGGCGTCCCAGGTGCGGTTGAGTTTGCCGCCCATGGTGATCAGCTCTCGGGCGGTGAAGTCGCGGTACAGCGGGGTGTCCTGGGCGACGAACCCGATCTCGGCCAGCGCCCTGGGGTTGCCGCGCGGATCCTGTCCGAGCACGCGCACGGTTCCGGCGTCGGGGGCCAGCAGGCCGACCGCGAGGTGCAGCAGCGTGGTCTTGCCTGCGCCGTTGGGGCCGACCAGCGCGGCGATCCGTCCGGCCGGCAGGTGCAGTGTGCAGTCTTGCAGCGCCCAGGCGCGCTTGTAGCGCTTGCCGAGCCCGGCGGTCTCCATCGCGGTATCGGTCATGTCTGCTCCCACGTCGTTCATCAGGTCTCTTATCGCGCTGGGCCGTCGAGGACGGCGCGCATGGTGGTGTCGATCAGGGCTGTGACGTCCTCGCGGGCCAGGCCGGCGGCCTCGGCCTTGCGCAGCCAGGCGACGAGGTCCTCACGCAGGTCGACGTGGCTGGTGAGCGACGGCCCGGCCAGGGTGCGGGTGATGAACGTGCCCACCCCGGGCCGGCCCTCGGCCAGACCCTCGAGCTCCAGCTCGCGGTAGGCCTTCAGGACCGTGTTCGGGTTGATGGCGATGGACCCGGCGACCTCGCGCACCCTGGGCAGCTGGTCCCCGGGTACCAGCAGGCCGACCCGCAGCGCCTGCTTGACCTGCAGGACCAGCTGCATGTAGGTGGAAACCCGTGAGCGGCTGTCGAGTACGAATTCGATCACCAGCACTCCGCTTGTCTATTGTCTTACAGCAGTAGGACATTAGGGCTGTGCGAGGCGGCCGTCAACCTGAACCGCCAGACCGGCGGATATCTCGAGAGTGGGCTACAGGACCGGCAGCGCCGCCCGCGCCACGGCGGCTTGGCGCAACCTTGCTACCGGCGCCCTACGCCTGTCCGGAGTCGTCGACCTTGCCGCCGCGACTGCCTGGACCGTCCATCGTCTGGAGCCGTTCGCGGACCTCGTCCGCGGACTCGTCCCCGAGGGTGGTCAGGATCTCCAGCGACTCGGTCCAGCTCGCCCGGGCGAGGTCCGAAGCGCCGGCCGTGAGGTGCACGTCCCCCAGGTGCATCAGGGTCCTGGCCAGGTAGTACCGCTCGCCGAGTTCGGTGAAGACCGTCAGGGCACGGCGATACCAGGACAGTGCCTGCCCGGTGTCGCCGAGGTGGTGGTGGGCGAACCCGAGGCTGTCCCAGGTGTCGGCTTCGATGACGCGCGCGCCCGAGCCCGCGAGCAGGGGGAGCGCCTCGGTGCAGAGTGCGACCGTCTCGTCGTAGCGGCCGAGGAGCGCGGCGTTCCACGCGGCTGAGTTGAGCCCGACGGCCCGGCCGACCGGGTCGCCGTATTCGCGGTAGAGCTCTGCGACCCGCAGGCTGTGCTGTAGCGCCTCCTCATGGGCGCCCCGGTGTTGGGACAGCCGCGCGAGGTTCAGGTAGGTGCGCGCCTGCCCGGCGAGGTCCGCCAACTCCAGGCTCAGCTCCAACGCCGCCTGGAACTCGGCCTGTGCCCGGTCGAGGCCCTCGATCCTGCGCAGCACCTGCCCGAGGTCGATGCGTGTGCGGATCTCGCCTTTGCGGTCGCCCAGCCTGCGCAGCGCCGCCAGCGAACCGACCAGGGACTCGGTCAGGTCGTGCCACCGCCCGGACCGGTCCAGGTACGTGGTCATCGCCCACGGCAGTTGCCAGGCGTGCAGGTCGAGTCCGAGTGCGGTGGCCTGGGCGGCGCCGGCCAGCAGTACCTCGCACTCCGTTTCGTACCAGGCCGTCGCCTCCGCGGGCTCGAGGAAATCGACCGTGTTGGCGTCGGGGTCCGCGGGCGCGAGCTCGATCGGCGGCCGCGCCGGCTGGATCAGCCGGTCGGCCCGGTAGGCGCTGTGCAGGTAGTGGTCGAGGATGAGCCGCTGGGCCCGGCGGGTCTGCGCCTCCCCGTCGACGGTCCGGGCCAGTTCGACGGCGAAGGCGCGCAGCAGATCGTGCATCGCGTACCGGCCCGCGGCGGGCTGGTCGAGCAGGTGCAACGCAGTGAGCTCGTCGAGCGCGGTCCTGGCCGCGGAGAGCTCGCCACCGAGCAGGCCGACGCACACCGGCACGCCGGTGTCCGGCCTCGGATGCATGCCGAGCAGGCGGAAGAGCCGCGCCGCCGGGGCGCTGAGCCGGCGATACGACCAGGAGAACACCGTCCGGACGTCGCTGCTCGCGTCCCCGCCGGTCAGGGCGCCGAGCCGGTCGGGAGCGTCGCGCAGATCCCTTGCGATGGACGCCAGGGGCTGTCCGGGCCGGGTGGCGGCGCGGGCGGCGACGACGGCCAGCGCGAGCGGCAGCCGGGCGCAGCGCTCGACGATCTCCGCCACGGCCTGCGGCTCGCCGCCGACCCGGTCCGCGCCGAGGCGGGCGGCGAGCAGGTCGTGCGCCTCGGCGGGCGTCGGCAGGTCCAGCAGCAGCGGCTGCGCGCCCTCGATCGCCACTAGGCCGGCCAGGTCGAGGCGGCTGGTGACCACCGTCAGGCAGCCGGGGCTGCCGGGCAGCAGCGGACGTATCTGGTCGGCGTCCCGGGCGTTGTCCAGGATCACCAGCAGCCGCCTGCCCGCCGCGAGGCTGCGGTACAGGGCGGCCTGCGCCTCCGTGCTGGGCGGGACGCGGTTCGGCGGGACGCCGAACGTGTCCAGGAAGCCGCGCACCGCGTGCCCGGGGGTCAGCGGCTGCTCGGACGGGTCGAATCCACGAAGGTTGATATAGAGTTGCCCGTCCGGGAAACTGCCGGACGCCCTGTGCGCCCAGTGCACCGCGAGCGTGGTCTTGCCGATTCCCGCCGTTCCGGCGATGACGACGACCGGCGCGGTCTCCTGGGCCGAATCGGCCTCGGCGGCCAGCGCGGTCAGCGCGCCGAGCTCCCGGGAGCGGCCGCGGAAGCCCCGCGCCGCCGCGGGCAGCTGGCGCGGTACGACCGCGTCCGGAAAGACCGGAGGGCTCGGCGCGTTCGGCCGTCCCGCGCTGGTCGGCCCGCCCGCCGCGGTCGATTCACCCTCTGTCAGGGCACTGAGCAGCGTGGCGGCGGGGACGCCGTCCAGGATCTGCTTGTGCAGGAACCGCAGCGGCGGCGCCGGATCGATGCCGAGCTCGTCGCGCAGGGCCACGCGGACCCGTTGGTACGCCTCCAGCGCCTCCGAGCGGCGCCCGGCGCAGCACAGGGCCACCAGCAGCCGTTCGGACAAGCGTTCACGCAGCGGGTTCGCCCTGATCAGCTTGTTGAGAGCCGTGACGGCCCCGTCGTAGTCGCGGCCGAACAGGGCGGCGTCGACGCTCAGCTCGTGCAACCGCAGCCGGAGCGCGGCGAGGACCGGCAGGTGCTCGTCGCGCAGTCCGGGCGTCGGGACGTCTTCGAGCGGTTCGCCGCGCCAGAGCTCCAGTGCCTGCCGGGTCAGCATCGTGACGCCGGGCCAGTCGCCGGCCCGGGCCGAACCCGCCGCACGACGTTCCAGCGCCGCCGCCCGGAGGCAGTCGAACTCGCTCTCGCCCTCGATCTTGATTGTGTATCCGGCGGGGTTAGTCTGCACGCGGGCGCCGATCTGCGCGCCCAGGATCCGACGCAGCCGGGCGATGTAGTTCAGCAGGGTCGGTCGGGCGCTCGCCGGCGCGCGGCCGGTCCAGAGGACGTCGATCAGCGCATCAGTCGAAACAGCCTGATTCGCGTGGAGTAGCAGGGCCGCCAGCACCGCGCGGTGCATGCCCGCCGACACAGTTACGGCCGAGCCGTCGTCCCCGCGCACTTCGAGCGGTCCCAGCAGGCCGAACCGCACCGTGCAGCCCCCGATCATCGAACCCGGATTCCCCGCGGACCCGCCCCGGTGCCGCGTCCACGCTACCCGTGCGCCGGGCCAACGCTATCAGCCGCCGCCGTTGAGCACCGGGCGCTATAGCGACGCTATCGGGCCGTTATCGCGCTCTGCGATCTTTTCGGCGGGGCAATACAGTCGACCGTCTAGAAAACAGCCTGATGTTGAGATCTCACCAGCCACCACGCCGCCACCTGCGCAGGCTCGCCACCCTCGCGGCGGCGATAGGCGGTGCTCTGACACTCGTCCTTGGCACCGGCACGAACGCCTTCGCGACGAGTTACGAGTACCCGTTCGCCACCGCGACACCCGACTGGAGCTGTGGGACCGCCTCGGCGTCCGCCACGGTGGAACTGGTCTTCCAGCGCGACGGGAACCTGGTGCTGTACCAGGTCAGCACGGGCAAGGCGCTGTGGGCCACCGGCACCTACGGCCACGGTGTCACGACGGTCGACTTCTCCGCCACGATCGGCGCGGTGGTCCTCTACAAGGGCAGTTCGAAGTACTGCGCGGTCGGTGCCTGGAACGTGGACCCGTTCACCTTCCGGCCTACCAGCAGCAAGGCCCTCGGCGGCTACGCGGACGTGCAGGACGACGGCAACTTCGTGATCTACGACGTGAACAACAAGGCCGTGTGGGCCAGCAACACCTACAGCGGGAAGCAGGGAAGCGTCCACGGCTGCGTCATCTACTACTAGGCCCGTGACCTGGCCGAGCACTCATGAACAGCGGCGCGGACTGACACGATCGGGGGTCACGCCGCAACTCGCACGGTAGCCACGGCCAAGGACGCCGGGGAAACGCCTGGGGAGGCGTTTCCCCGGCGTCGACAGTTGTCGGTGCCCGAGCAGTGACGTTCTGCCGGCGGTCGCAAGACCCACAAGCCCCAGAGGCCGTAGCGCGGAAAGGCGATCGGAGACCGCGGCTGGCCTGCGCAGGAGGCGCACAGTACGCCGCGCACAGCCGCCGGGTCGTCGCCCGAACCGCACTCATGACAGCCCTGGTCGGCGGCGGATTGACGGCAGCCGTGCCCGCGCACGCCGCCCTCGTCGATCTCGACTGCGCGGGCCTGGCCACCGCCCACTACAGCCCCGGTCTGACCAACACCGTGCAGACGGTCGCCATCACCGGGAGCGCGATCTACTACCCGTGCGTCTCAAGCGACCTGACGTTGGTGTCCGGCACGAGCACGGTATCGGCCGTGGGCGTAGCAAGCTGCACGTCGGGCGGCTTTGCGGGCACGGCCGTGTTCCACTGGAACAACGGCGGGACCACCACGGCGAACTACACCGCGACCATCAACGCGCGCGAAGACGGCGAAGCCGTCACCACGGCCACGGGCGAGGTCGTGTCGGGCGAGTTCGTGGGCGACACCTACACCTCCGTGAACGTCCTCACCACGCTCCAGGTGCTCGCGTGCGAGACGAGCGGGCTCACCTCGGTCACCGGTCCGCGCGACATCCTGCTGACGGACCTGGGCTAAGGCCCTTCCCGCTCCGCCCGACGGAGGAACCGGAATGAGACGTGTACCGTCCCTGCTCGGCATCGTCGTGCTCTTGGTCCCCGCCCTGGCCGGCCTGAACGCTGGACGCCGGCGCAGCCCACGCCCACGTCCGGACACGTCGGCGCCGCCATCCACGGGATTTCGCGGTCCTGCACCGACCTGCTTGCGACGAGCTCCGGCAGCTACACGATCTCCTGGAACAACCACAACGCCAGCACGATCAGCTATACCCGAGTATCCAACTACGTCGATGGAACTCTCATCATCACCGAGGACGGCACCGTGACCGCGGGTGAGTTCCACGGCGACACCAGCGTCCACGTGGTGGAGCTCGCCGATCTCGACCTGACGGCCTGCTATACCTCTCCCGGCATCCCCAGCACCTCGGGCACCGGCGTCTATACCTTCGCCTAGCCTCATCCTCTCCGTGGATGTCATAACACGTAGTCGTCGATGGCCTGGCGGCTCCATGTGGCGCTCTCGTGAAGATGGGCTGCCCCAGCCCGTGGTCCGTCGGCACGGGAGCGATGATGTGACCATGGCGTTGTCGACACAGTTCACTGAGTTGTTGGGCGTGCAGCACCCGATCGTGCTGGCGCCGATGGGCGGTTCGGCCGGGGGCGCCCTGGCCGCGGCCGTCTCCCGGGCAGGCGGCCTCGGGCTGCTCGGCGGCGCAGGCGGAGACCGGGCCTGGCTGCGGCGAGAGCTGCTGATCGTCGCGGAGGGCACCGACCAACCCTGGGGAGTCGGCTTTCTGACCTGGGCGATCGACGCCGACGCGGTGGAGACGGCGCTGGCGTTCAAGCCCGCCGCTATGATGCTGTCTTTCGGCGACCCGGGCCCGTTCGCCGACCGGATCCACCGGTCCGGCGCGGCCCTGATCGTTCAGGTCACCGATCTGGACGAGGCCGAGCGGGCCGTGGACGTGGGCGCCGACGTCATCGTGGCGCAGGGCACCGAGAGCGGCGGCCACGGCGCCCGCCGCGGACGCTCCACCCTGCCGTTCGTACCGCTCGTGGTGGACCTCGCGGCGCCGGTCCCGGTCCTGGCCGCCGGCGGGATCGCCGACGGCCGCGGTGTGGCGGCGGCCCTGGCCCTGGGCGCCGCGGGAGCCCTCATCGGCACCCGCTTCCAGGCCACGATCGAGGCGCTGGTCGACCCCTCCGTCAGCAAATCCATCATCGAAGGACGCGGACAGGACACCGAACGCAACAGCGTGTTGGACCTCGTCCGCGGCGCGAGCTGGCCGACCGAGAAGTACACCGCCCGCACTCTCGGTCACCCCTACCTCGACCGATGGCGCGGCCGTGAGGCCGAACTGGCCGCCGACCCCAAGGCCCGTCAGGACTACCAGGACGACGTGGCCCGAGGGACGATTCCGGCCCAGCCGGTCTGGGCGGGCGAGGCCGTCGACCTCATCGACGATCTGCCTTCCGCAGCCGACCTCGTCACCACGCTGGTTGCCCAGGCCGAGGATTCACTGGCGTGGGCCGGAAGGCTCCGGCCGAACAATCCGCCGCGATCAGCCCGGCGGTGAACGCGGACAGGCTCAACCCGTGGGCGAACGAATTGAACCAGTCCAGGAGATCACGGTCATTGCCAGGACCGCTGACCCTGCGTGCTGCGAACCGGGCCGCTGCTGCAGGATGCGGAGTCGACGCCGCTGCGCCAAGATCTCCGCATCCTCGTCCCGACCGCTCATGGGCAACAGTCGCAGAACCCTACGACCGGTCCGATCGCGCCGGACAACCTGAGGACAGCAGGGCTCTTCTCAGCCCGTGTAGGCCGCGAAGAGCTTCGAGAACTGATAGGGAGTCTGGGAGATCTCGGTGCAGGTGGACAGGCCGCCGCTGCCGGTGCACGGCTGGTCGCGGGTGACCGCCCAGAAGCCCAGCTCGCTCAGGTGGTTCTGCTGGGCGAAGGTGATCAGCTGCTGGGCGTCGGAGATACCGAACACCTCGTCGGAGGCGTCGTTCTGGCCGATCATCGGGGTCACGCCGACCATGGCCCAGGTCTGGGCGGTGGTCAGGCTCGGCCAGACGCTCGCGATCTGGGCGCGGGTGGACTGGGCGGCCTGGATCGCGTAGGCGCCCATCTTGCCCGCCGGACTGGGTGCGGTCGAGTCGCCGTAGTCCATGGCCATCACGTTGACGGTGGTCACGGTCACGCCGTGGGACGCCGCCGACTGCAGGACGTAGACCCCGTCGGCGGTCAGCCCGCTGGGCAGGACCGGCAGGGTCAGGCTCACCTTCAGGTCGCGGCCCTTGGCGCGCTGGGCGGCCTGCACGGCGGCGAGGGCGGCGGAGCGGCGGTCGATCGAGGCGTGGTCGGCGACGGCGGCGCCCTCGATGTCGAAGTCGATCCGGTCGAGCGCGTACGTGTCGACGACCTTCTGGTACTGGGCGGTCAGGCTGGATACGGCGGTGCAGGACTGGGCCAGCTCGGAGCCGTTCTCGCCGCCGAAGGACACCCGCACGTCGCCGCCGGCCGCGCGGATCGCGTCGAAGTCCGCCTTGTCCCAGCCCGTCGCCGGGTCGAAGGCGTTGAACCAGCTGGCGGTGCAGGCGGTGGCGCCGTTGATGATGAAGCCCAGCGAGAACTGCTTGAGTCCGGTGGTCGCGGAGATCTGCGGAAGGGAGGGCGTCGGCCAGGCGCCCATGTCGACGTAGGGTGCGGCGACGCCGGGTTGCGTGCCGCTGCCCGCGACGGCGGAGACCGCGGCGCTGTGCCCGGACTCGTTGCCGGCCGCGTCGAACGCGGTCACGGTGAAGGTGTGCGTGCTGCCCGCGAGCAGGCCGGTCACGTTCACGGACGTGCCGGTCGCCGTGGCGGTGACGGCAGAGCCCTCATACACCCGGTATCCGGCCACTGCGACGTTGTCCGTCGACGCGTTCCAGGCCAGCGCGATGCTGCCGGGCCCGGTGCCGGTCGTGTGCACCCCGGTGGGGGAGGACGGCGGCGCGGTGTCGGCCGGTACGCCCTGACACGGCGCCCCGTTCATCAGGCAGTTGATCGGCGCGGAGGCGGTCCCGGTGGTGCTGGCGTCCAGTCCGACCGGATCGGCGCTGGCTCCGGGCGCGAGCGGCGCGGCCCAACTCGGGGAGGTGACGGTGTAGTGGCTTCCGCTGCTGGTGTACGAGGCGTTCCACAGGCTGGTGATCTTCTCGCCGGTGGGCAGGTCGAAGGTCATCGTCCAGCTGTTGATCGTGGCGTTGGTGGCGTTGACGATGCTGAACTGCCCCTCGAAACCGCCGCCCCAGCTCGAGGTGGTGGTGTAGGTGGCGATCAGCCCGCTCATCGCGGCTGCTTGTGCTGCGGGGGTTGAAGCCGCTGCGGCGCCACCGATCAGGGCGACGGCGGCAAGGCCTGCTAGCGAGACGCGCCTCACGGGCGGGTCCTCCTGGGCTCATGCGGCGCGCCTGGCGCCGCGGACGGCGAAACCTGCGCCGAGCGCCGCGGCACTTTCAGATTGGTCCAGACCAGTAGGTGCGTCAAGCGCCCGACGCGCTGTCAGTTCGCGGAGCCGCCGCGGGGCACCGCCCTCGATCTCGACCCGATCGGCTCAGGCGCTGCGGGCGCGGGCGGCGAGCAGGGCGGCCAGGGTGCACGGCGCGAGCAGCACTGCAAAGGCGGCGCCGTAGCCGACGGCATCGCTCGAGCCCGCGCCGAGGCAGGCGTTGAACACGGCGGAACAGACGCCCAACACCATTGTCTGGCCCAGGTTCTGGGTGGTCTGCATCGCACTGCTGGCATAGCCCTGCCGACCGGCCGGGCTGTGGGTGAGCGAGAGCACGGTGAGGGAGGGGCCGTACATACCCATGCCCGCGGCCGCGACGGCCATCGCTGATGCGGCGGTATACGCGGGCGCTGCGGGAAGCGTCCCGGCCACCGCGAGCGCGACCGCCGCAGCCTGCACCAGTGCACCTGCCACGACCAAGCGGTGGCGGGGACAGTGCTCCAGCACACGGCCCTGCACCCAGGAGGAGCCGGCCCAGGCCAAGGCGGCGCCTGTGAAGGCCAGGCCGACCAGCGCGGGAGGTGCGTGCCTGTCGGTGATCAGCAGCAGGGGCACGTAGGCCTCCAGGGTGAAGAACACTCCTGAGCCCAGGCCGCGTAGCAGCACCGTGGCAGGCAGGCCGCGCGCGGCCCGCCAGGTACCCGGCGGCAGCAACCGTGGCGCGAACGCGACCAGCAGGGCGAATCCGCCCACTGCGAACAGCAGGTGGCGCAGGTCCCAGCCGGAGACGCCGTACTGCCCCAACGCAGCACCCAGGCTTACCGCTGTCGCGACCATCAGCGCCGGACGCGGCGGCTTGCCTCCCGACCGTGCGGGCGTGCCCGCCCAGGCAGGGCCGCGCAGCACGGCTGTCACCACCAGCGCGGGCAGCACGGTAAGCACGGCCAAGCCGAAGAACACCGCGCGCCAGGACCACCACTGGGCCACCAGCCCCGCCAGCGGAGGACCGACGAGCGACGGGACGATCCAGCAGGCACTCATCAACGCCAGAACGCGCGGGCGCAGGCGGTCGGGGTAGGCCTGGCCGATGGCGGTGTTGATCGACACCGCGACCATCCCGCCCGCCAGCCCGTCCAGGAAGCGCCCGGCCGCCAGCTGCCAGATCGACGTGCTGGCGCCCGAGACAAGCAGGGTGACCACCGCCAGCACCATGCCCGCCGCCAGCGGACGGTGCGCCCCGACGCGGTCTGCCCAATGGCCGCCCAGCACTCCGCCGAGCAGACTCGCAGCTACGAAGGATCCCGCCACCAGCGGGTAGAGCGAGACCCCGTCCAGGTCTCGCGCGGCCGTCGGCAGGGTGGGGACCACGGCCAGCGCGGCGAGCCCGGTCAGGAACATCACCGCGGCGAAACTGGAGGTGGCGGCCGCGTACCGCCCGGCGAACAATCCCTCGGTGGTTCCGGGTCGCGCCGGTGCAGGATCGGCCACCGCTGTCGACTCGCCGCAGACCTTCACGGTCGGCTCCGCGGATGTCGCGGGCGGGCTACTCGGCAAGCACTGCGGATCACCGGTCACGGGCGCAACGTAGACGCAGCGCACGACTGCCTGCCACCTGTTTTCTTCGAGCTGCGCGGCAGCTCGCGACCTTCGCCCTCTCCACTACGCAAGCAACCAAGCCGCGCGCGCGAACCACGGCGGATCGCCGCATACGGCTCCGTCCTGGCGGCTTGACGCCCGTCTTAGGTGGCTTCCCAGGTTTCTCGTCGGCGGCTGGTTGTGCTCTCCGGCCGGTCGCTGGGTCGCACGCCGGGGCGCTACGCCAGTTGGTCGCGGCGGCGTGTCAGGGCGGCGGTCTCGGCGGAGTTGCCTGCCAGCTCGATGGCTTTGTCGTACGCCGCGCGCGACTTCTGACTTTGGCCCAGCCGGCGCAGCAGGTCGGCGCGGGTCGCGTGGTAGGCGTGATAGCCCGTCAGCTTGTCCTCGAGACGGTCGACGGCTGCAAGTGCCACCTGCGGTCCGTCGAGCTCGGCGAGGGCGATGGCCCGGTTCAGGGCGACGATCGGCGAAGGGTCGAGGTGGACGAGCTGGTCGTAGAGGGCGAGGACCTGCGACCAGTCGGTGTCGCGTACGTCGCGGGCGCTGGTGTGCACGGCGTTGATCGCGGCGAGGATCTGGTAGGGGCCCGGAGCCACCCCGGCGGCCAGGCGCTCGCGTACCAGCCGGTGGCCCTCGGCGATCAGCGCCGCGTCCCAGGCTCCGCGGTCCTGCTCGTGCAGGGCGATCAGTTCGCCGCTCGGCGAAACCCGGGCGGTGCGGCGGGCCTCGATCAGCAGCATCAGGGCCAGCAGCCCGGCTACCTCACCGTCCTGCGGCATGAGGGTACGGATCAGGCGGGTGAGCCGGATCGCCTCGGCGGTCAGGTCGTGGCGTACGGGATCGGTGTCGGGGCCGGTCGCCAGGTAGCCCTCGTTGAAGACCAGGAACAGGACGGCCAGCACGCCGGCGACGCGTCCCGGCAGGTCCTGCGCGGGCGGCACCCGGTAGGGGATGCGAGCCGCCTTGATCTTGGCCTTCGCGCGGGTGATCCGCTGGCCCATCGCGCTCTCCTGCACGAGGAAGGCGCGGGCGATCTCGGGCATGGTCAGACCGCCGAGCATGCGCAGCGTCAGCGCCACCCGGCTCTCCATCGCGAGTGCCGGGTGACAGCAGGTGAAGATCAGCCGGAGCCGCTCGTCGTCGATGGCGCCCGGAGGCTTGGGCGGGTCGTCGTCGTACACCAGCTGCGCCTCCTTGTGCTTGTCGTCGCGCTTGCTCTCGCGCCGGATCCGGTCGATGGCCTTGCGGTGGGCGGTGGTGGTCAGCCAGGCGCCGGGGTTGGGGGGCACGCCGTCGGTCGGCCACCGCTCGACGGCGGTCGCGAACGCCTCGGCCGTCGCCTCCTCGGCGATGTCGAGGTCGCCGAACCGCCTGGCCAGGGCGGCGACCACCCGCGCCCACTGCTCGTGGTGCGCCTGGGTGATCGCCTCCCGGACGTCGGTCACGCTCACAGGAACGGCCGCACCTCGATCTTCCGGTTGCAGGCCTTCGAGCCCGCGGCGGCCAGCTCGAGCGCCACGTCGAGGTCGGGGGCCTCCATGATCCAGAAGCCGATCAGGAACTCCTTCGACTCCAGGAAGGGCCCGTCGGTGAACATCGCCTCCGCACCGCGGTTGTCGATCACCGTGGCCGTGCCGGGCGCGCTGAGGCCGCCGGCGAAGACCCAGTGACCCTCGGCCTGGAGCCGGTCGTTGAACACGTCGATCGCAGCCTGCTCGTCCGGGCTGGCGAGGTCGGTCGAATCGGTGATCACGGACACCAGATACTGCATCTCGCATCATCTCCTGTGCTTCGGGCACGCCCCTGATGGGCGGCCCCTCACCCGTACTACGAACACCTGCGCCCCGATCCGACACCGCCGCCCGCGTCACCTGCTCGGGGTCGGCACGTCCGTGGCGTACTGCGGGCGGCCGCCGGGCCGGTAGACCTGGACCGTAATGCCCTTCGGGTAGGCCCGCGACTCGACCAGGTCAAGCGCCATGTCCAGGCCGTTGTCGGGGAACAGCCGAGTGCCCTGGCCGACGACCACAGGGATGACGAGCAGGTTGATCTCGTCGACGAGCCGGTGGCCGAGCAGCCACCGGGTCAGGTCGCCGCTGCCGTGCACCTGCAGCTCGCCACCCGGCTTGGCTCTCAGCTCGCGGACGGCCGCCGCGAGATCACCGGACAGAACGGTCGTGTCCGGCCACGGCGGGTTGGTGAGCGTGTTCGACGCCACGTACTTGGGCCGCGTGTTCAACGCCGCTGCGATCGGGCTGGCCGAATTCGCCATCAGCCCCCAGTAGCCGGCGAAGATCTCGAAGGTCCGCCGACCGAACAGGAACGCGTCGGCTCGCTGGTACAGCTCGTTGACGTACGTCATGGCCTCCTCGTCGAACAGCGGCCTGGCCCATCCACCGCGCTCGAAACCGAGCCTGCGGTCTTCCTCGTGCAGCCCGCCGTTTCCCTGCATCACCCCATCGACGGACACCTGGATCGTGGTCGTCAGCTTCATGATGTCTCCCTGTGGTGTGGGGGCGCCCTGGTGGGCGGCCTCTCACCCGTACTACGAACACCTGCGCCCCGATCCGACACCGCCTCCCGGATTTCTTTCGAGGAGCCGGGGAGGGGTCAGTCGGTGCGGGCGAGTTGCTCGGTGGCGTCGCGGCCTGCGTCGGCGGTGTGCTGGAGGAAGCCGGCGAGCAGTTCGAGTTCGGCGTCGCTGTATTCGGCGCAGAGCTGTTCCATCGCGGTGTT